>Ga0315283_10000025_pt1 | contig 76684 bp, 97 predicted proteins | sample YL17G09_0_MG_FD_204541 | JGI IMG/M metagenome (GOLD analysis project Ga0315283, IMG submission 204541) | Sediment microbial communities from Yellowstone Lake, YNP, Wyoming, USA - YL17G09_0 | ecosystem: Environmental > Aquatic > Freshwater > Lake > Sediment | place: USA: Wyoming | collected...
AAGGATCAACACTATGACATTCGAACCTAGATCGATATGCAAATGTGGCCGCAGTTCTCGGAGTTCGCCCATCACCTACCGATATTAAAATAGTATCTTTATCGTGAAGTGGTAAAGAACGATCAAAGTGGTATAAAAATGCTCTATAAGTGGCAAAACTTTCTGTTATCTCTTTTACGTTTGGAAACAACTCCATTAGCAGTAAATCAGGAGCACATTTTAAATTTAGGAATTCATTAAGATATCGAGAAGTAGGTTTTTTAATAGATACTACCGTACAAGTATCTTTCTCTTTTACATCAATTAAGACGTTTTTTGTACCCATAAATATATTATATCACATGACCATGAAGAATGCAAATGTTTTTATAAACTTTACTAAATATTCTTAGGAAGACTATGAGCCAAACAGCAGTTCGTAAAACGTATTATTCTACATCCGATTTATCAACATTAGTTGGACGAATTGGAGAATTTACTGTTGATATCACCAGAAAAACCCTTATTATTTTTGATGGTACTACATCCGGTGGAATTCCTCTAGCATTAGCTTCACATACTCACGATCCAGCTTCGGGTTCTGTTACTGGATTTATGAGTGCGGCAGATTGGACACAATTATACAACCACACACATTCCAATGCTTCTCAATCTGTAGCCGGATTTATGTCCGCGGCTGATAAGTTAAAATTAGATGGTGTATCTGCTGGTGGCGGCGCTGTTACACCTTTTTCTAGTGTAAATACGCCAAATACATTAGCTTATAGAGATGTAAATGGTGATTTTGCTGCTAGAAAAATAACAGCTACAGATTTTATAGGACATCTTCAAGGAAACGCCGATACCGTAACAAACGGAGTTTATACTTCGGGGACATATTCAAATCCTTCTTGGTTGACAAGTATAGATGGGTCTAAAATTACAGGAACAATATCGGCTGACATGGTTACTAGTTTACCTTGGTCACTATTAACAGGTACAATACCAAATATATCAATCTTTCCAAATAATTCTAATTATATAACCAACACCGGAAATACAACAGGAACTTCTGGTGGAGTATTAAGTACTGGTGGAAGAGAAACGGCAAATGCCACAGCAAATACCGTAATATTGAGAGATTCTTCTGGAAGAGCAAAAATTGTGACTCCTATTGCTAGTACGGATATTGCTAATAAGGTGTATGTTGATGGAGCCGTTGGTGGAGGAAGCCAAAGGATGACAAATTACACGGCTATATATACTAGTACCCAGCCGGCCCTGCTGCCGGCGAGTTCTATAACACCAGTTAATATTTCTGGTATAGGTGTTGTTAGATATATTAGAATGATGCCGTGGTATCTTCCTCTTTCGAATTATACAAATCTAGTTTATTATGATTTTATTTTGGATGGAGTAACATCTACATGGAAACATTCGGATTTATTTTCTTATGGAAATACTGAACCAATGTATGATAATGGTGGACGTAGTTCTCCCGCACTTTTATTGGATTTGGGTTTAACATTTACTACAACATGTGTAATTACGGCTCGCTGGACGCAGATAGACACCAATTGGCCCTCATCGCCGCTTCCAGCTATAACGGTAAATGTGATGTTATTCTTAAAAAATTAATATGATTAAGTTGGTGGTTAGGGGTAATTCGCTAAAAGGAATACTTGATGATGGAGATGAAGTAGAAGTAGAAGATGTGTTTTCAGCATCAGTAGGAGATTTGATAATATTTGAAACGGTATCAAAACCGTTGGTAATAAAAATTTTAATGGGAGTTCCTGGTAATAAAATCAATCTACATGATAATATTTTATCTATTAATGAATATAAAATTGAGTTAAACAATATTCAAATTATAGTTTGGGATGATTGGGCAAGAGAAAAGACAATTCCCGAAGGATATGTGGTTGTAATGGGTACAAATAAACATTCGTTTGATTCGAAGCAGTTTGGTTTTTTACCTATAGACGATATTATAGGTAGAGTAGTTAACATAAATAGGGTTAATAGTTAATATGGCTAATCCAAATACAGCAAAATTTCCAGCAGCATTAGCAGGCGATATAGATTTAGCAGTAGCAACTAATTCGTTTTCCACAACACTTACGAATCCAATAGATGCTAGTACTTTAACTATAGTTGTAGGTAATGGGGATCTAAGTGTTCCCGCAATTATTAGAATTGATTCGGAATTTATACTAATAGAATCTAAAAATTCATTAACTTTAACAGTAAAAAGTGATGGTAGAGGATTTGATAGTTCTAGTGCGGCAACACATTCCGCTGGTGCACAAGTTGATGTTTTTGTACAAGCATACCATTTTAATCAGTTAGCTGCCGAAGTAAAAGCTATTGAAACTTTTTTTGGTGTTAGTGGAGCAAATGTTATAGGTGCTGGAGCAACAGGCCCTACAGGACCACAAGGACCGGGAAGTCTTTTTCCTGCCATAGTAACATATAAAGGTGGAGTGGTACAAGCCGGTTCGGCATCTATAGGATTTTCGACTCCATCTACTGGTGCCCCAGATGCAACGGCTATATTAGGTACAAATGTTATTATGGGAGTCGCTTCATTTGGGACTGTGGAATATGTACAAGATCATTTTACTATACCATTAGCTTTTACAGGTACAGATGTAACGGTAAAAGCCGTTTGGTATAGTTCATCGGCTACAAGCGGAAATTGTCAGTGGGAAATATATTTTGCTTCCGTGGCAGAAACAGAAGATAAAGATCCTGCATGGGGCAGCGCCAATAGTTTAGTTGATATTCCTAATGGTACGGTTAATAAATTTAATGTTGTAAGTGGAACATTTACAATTACGGGTATAGCGGCTGGTGAAGAATTATTTTTCAAATTTGGTAGAAAATCTGGAAGTGATACTATGAGTGGTGATGGACATTTGGTAAGTTTAGATTTTTCTTTACCTAGAGCTTAATATTCATGAGCGTTAGAGAAACAGCATTTGCCGTTGAGGTATTAGGAAAAGGACCTATAACTAATGTTAGAGAAACCGCATTTGCCGTTGAGGTATTAGGAAAAGGACCTATAACTAATGTTAGAGAAACCGCATTTGCCGTTGAAGCATTAGGAATTAGTTCTTCGGTGTCAAATATTAGAGTAACGCATATGGGTGTAGCGATTTTGGTTTCTACACGTTTAAAAAATAGTATGATAAATAATCCCCATTATATTTTATAGGAAAATATGGCATTAAAATTTTTTGATGGATTCGATTCTTACGCGGTTAACTCGGATGCTGGTACTATATGGGATTCTAGTTCTTCATGTGATTTTTTTATTACTACCGGTAGATTTGGGGGAAACTGTATACGTGTGTACAATACCTCACCTGGAGATACTTTATCTAAAACTTTTCCAAATTCCAATAATACTTGGATAGTTGGTTTTGCGTTTAAAGTTTTTGATGTTGCTTCTGTTGCTCCAATACTCGAAATTAAAGATAGCGGAGTCGCACAAGTAGAACTTTCGATAACTAATGACGGAACATTAACATTTAATAGAAATGGAACATTATTAAAAAATAGTGATTCATTAAAACTTGTAAATAATACTTGGTATTATATAGAAGTCAAAGTGGTTATTGATAATTCGGGTTCATATGAAGTTAGGGTAAATGGAATACCTTGGATTATTGGTACAGGAGATACACAAAATATAGATGCTCACGCTAATTATATAACAATTCCAGGCCAGGCCGGTGCATATCAACATTTTTATGATGATTTTTATATATGTGATGGTTCTGGTACAATACAAAATGATTTTTTAGGTGAATCAAAAGTTATATATTATGTTCCAAATGCAGAACTTTCTCCAAATGATTTTACGGCAATTACAGGAAGTAATTTTTCCAACTTATCCACAAATAATGGAGATACGACTTATATTACATCATCCACTTTAAATGCGCGCGAAAACTACCAATTTTCAGATCTTGATTATAATTATAATATGATACACGGTATTAGATTTTTGGTAGTTGCTAGAAAAGATGATTCTGATTATAGATTTTTGGATATATATCTTAATGAAAACAGCATATATTCGGATGGGTTATCCGTAGATTATATAATTATTTCTAAAGATTTATTTTTAAATCCAGAAACAAATAGTTTGTGGACGAAAAATGAATGGGATAGTTGCACTGCTGGATTTAAAATAACATTATAAATAGTATAAAGGAAAATAATATGTCATTACGATGGTTTGATGGAATGGAATCTTGGGATAGCGCACAGGATGAAATTAGGTATGATGTGGGGAGTGCAGTCCAGAGTAGTAATTCTCATTCGGGAAGATTTGGTGGTAAAAGTAAAGGTCTCTCGAAAATAACAAAATCGTTTGATAATCAAGAAACTTGGATAGTTGGAGTAGCTCTCATTACGACGGTGTTTACTACATCACCGGGTACTTTTTTAAAGATTTACGATGGTGCTACACTCCAATGTTATGTTAATGTTTCTACATTAGGTATAATTTCAATAAAACATGGTGGTACTGACGCTATATTAGGTGATACTGGATCGTGGAGATTTAAACCCTATGTTTGGCATTATATAGAAGTAAAAGTGACTATTGGTAATTCTGGAGCATTTGAATTGAAGGTAGATGGAAAAGTAAGAATCGCCGCCGGATCAGGAGACACTCAAAATTCCGTAAATGCGTACGCTAATAAAATTACTTTATATTGTATAAGTGGTGAATCTATTGATATAGATGATTATTATATTTGTGATGGTGCGACCGATCCGCCATGGGATGATTTTTTAGGTGAAGTTAAAGTTGTAACTAAATTTCCAAATGCTATAAGTAGTATTCCTTTAACCGATTTTACTTCTTCTACTGGTATAACCGGATCAAATTACCTACAAGTCGATGAACATCCTCATGATAGCGATACAACTTACAATTACTCATCTGTAACAGGTGCATGTGATATGTTTAATTTTAATACTTTTGGTTTATCTACTGTATATGGAGTACAAATAAATGATGTTGCTAGAAAAGATGATGTTGCACTACGTGAAACGAGGAACGTTATTTATACGGGTGCTACGGGACCATTTTATGGAGAAATACAAACATTAACAGCTACATATGTAGCGAATGTAGATATGTTTCAATTAGATCCTCGTACATCTGTACAATGGGATCCAACTGAATTAGATAATTCTGAATTTGGATATGAAGTATATACTTAAATATGCCTAGATCAAAAAAGACCGTACATGATAAATTGACTGAAGCTCTCGAAGGAGCAAATGATATATTGGAAGACCATGAATTGGAATGTATAGAATTAGAACCAATTACAAAACCACAGTTAATGGAAAGACCATCCAGGCCAACTGATATCACTATACATACTTTAGAGGACTATGATTACGCTAGAAAAACATACCATCATCTTTTAGATAGAGGTAATGAAGCTGTTAATAATGTATTGGCTTTGGCAGAAGAAGCCGAACATCCGCGAGTATTTGAAGTAGCTGCTATATTAATAAAATCGGTTTCAGAAGTAGCTACGGCTTTAATAGTATTACAAGAAAAAATGAAAAATTTAAAAGGGAAAGATGATGCGGTTTTAATACAAGAAAAAGAATCCGGTGAAAAATTTGTATTTGCCGGTAATACGGGTCAATTATTAGAAATGATAAATGAAGCTAAAAAAATTAAAGTGGCGTCAGCAACATAGAGGATACAATGTCTAATCCAAATACAGCAGTATTCCCATCAGCATTACCAACAGATTCTACATTGATGGTAGCTACCAACGATGCATATACTACTTTATCCAATACTATGGATAATAGTCAGACTACTGGTATTGTAGTAGCAAATTCGTTTGCGGTACCGTGCATAATCTTAATTGATTCGGAATTAATTTATGTAGGTTCTAAAGTTTCAAATACCTATGCGGACGCTACGAGAGGTTTTGGTGGTACAACACCGGTCGGACATATTATAGGAAGTTCTGTATATGGATTTATCGAGGCTTATCATCATAACCAAATTACTTCCGAAATAAAGGCTATTGCGGAAGAGTTGGGTGTAAATTTAGGAAATGTAATAAAAACCGATCAAGCTATAACAGATGGCGATTTAACCGGTACGTATCCTCATCCTACCGTTTCTCAAGTGGGTGGTGTCAGTGCAGCCACCATTGCTAATATTGGTGCCTGGTATACCGGTGGATTACCAATTACTTCCGTTAGGACATATACTGTAGATTATCTTGATGCGGATTTTAAAGTTGCGGATACGGATGTTGATATTATTTTAGCTACATTAGCGGCAAGAGCTAAAATTGTTGGTATAACTATAAAGCATTCCGTTGCTTGGAGAGGAACCGGTGCATCTTCAATGACCGTTAGTATTGGTGATGGTAGTGGTAGTTGCGACCAATATGTATCGGCATTTGATATTTACCAGGCTGTAGGTAATACAACGTTTTCAGATACCGCGTTATTTAAAAGTACGACTATGGCTTCAAGTAACATTGTTGCTAGATTAATCTGTGATACGGACGTTGGAGATGAAACCGTATCAATTAGTGCCGCTACTAATGCATCTCCTGTAGAATTTACTTCCACAGCGCACGGATTAGTAAATGGAAATACTGTTACCATATCTGGAGCAACTGGAACGTGGGTATCGGTTAATGGTACATTTGTTGCAACTAAAACTGGCGATGATACATTTACCATCCCTATCGATAGTACATTATTTGGTGCTTTGGCTGGTACGCTTATTTTCGATGCTACTTTCTTAACAGCAGGTAGTGTGGATATATCAGTATATACTTTACAATTACCATAATTTCAACATTTGTTGAAATTATAGGTTGGAGTGAAAATGAGTGAATCACAGGGTTATTTAGGTAATCCAAAATTAAAAACTACTAACATAACAATACGATATACAGAAGAACAAATAAAGGAATTTATCCAATGTGCGGAAGATCCCATCTATTTTATTCGTCAATATATCAAAATTGTTCATGTTGATAGAGGTTTAATTGCCTTTGATCTTTGGGATTTTCAAGAAAAAATAATTAATACCGTACACAATAATCGTTTCACCATATGTAAAATTCCCAGACAATCAGGAAAAAGTACGGTTATACTTTCGTATTTATTACATTATATACTTTTTAATCCTTTAGTTAGTGTTGTGATTTTGGCTAATAAGGCTGATACGGCACAAGAATTACTTTCTCGTTTACAATTAGCCTATGAACATCTTCCTGTATGGTTACAACAAGGTATTGTTACGTGGAATAAAAGAAATATTGAATTAGAAAATGGATCAAAGATTAAAGCTGCTGCAACTTCAAGCGCTTCGGTTCGTGGAGGTTCTTATAATTGCGTTGTTGGTAGTACCCAAATAACCATTTTAGAAAATGGTGTAGAAAAGGAAATATCTATAGAGGAATTAAAAAATAAACTTATAAATAATAGTGTGCGAACTCATCTAGAAATCTATCCGATATTTCTACAAAACAAATATACCAAAATTTATAATTATTTAATGGAAAAGGCATTGAATAGAAATTTGTTAAAAAAATCTACCAACAAATATACCGAATTTCATCATATAATACCGAAAAGTTTGGGTGGTAATAATGAATTACCAAATATTATAGTTTTAACTGGAAGAGAACATTTTATAGCACATAAACTTTTAGTTAAGATGACTCAAGGAAAAAATAAAGCTAAAATGGTATGCGCTTTATATTTTATGTCTACTGGTAGATTTAAAGAATTACAAAATTCTCACACATATGAATATGCCAGAAAACAATTTTCCAAAGCTTGCTCCTTAACAAATAAAGGAAGAAAAGCATCTGAAGAAACCAAATTCAAAATGAGTTTAGCATCTAGAGGTAAATCAAAACCTAAAGGATTTGGAGAAAAAGTTTCTAAAGCTTTAATGGGGCGTAAGAAAAGTGAGGAATGGATACGTAAAATTAATAATAATCCGGAAAAAATTCGTAAGACAGCAGAAAAACATATAGGAATGAAACGATCTGAAGAATCGAAAAGGAAAATGTCTTTAGCGAAAAAAGATTATATTCCTTGGAATAAAGGAATTAAAGGATCGATGACTTTAGGTAAAAAATGGTTTTATAATCCTACAAATAAGAAATCTATAATGTGTGCTGGTAATTGTGTGCCTGAAGGTTTTATATTAGGACGAAGTAAATTAAAATGAAAAACACTTTAACATTTTACCTTGATGAGTACGGAAATAAACATAAAGCTGAAATTATACCAAATCTTTCTGGTATAAAAATATTATCCGAATATGGCTTTAGATCATTCGATGGTTTAATAATAACCAAAAATAGGATAATTGAATTATATTTTTCGGATGAATCATTTTTAGAATGTACTGAAGATCAAAAAATATTTATTGATACCGGTGAACAAATTTTAGCCAAAGAAATGGAAATCGGACAAAAAATTAAAAAGGGTGTATTTTTAATTTATAAGGAAAAAACAAATAGGTTTGAAGAAGTTTTTGATCCTTTAAATATTCCAGATAAACATTCATTTTATGCAAATGGAATACTTGTCTCTCAATGCATATTTTTGGATGAATTTGCTCATATCGATAACACATTAGCCGATCAATTTTTCACTTCAGTTTATCCTACAGTATCTTCAGGTAACACAACAAAAGTGGTGGTTGTTTCAACACCTTTAGGAATGAACCATTTCCATAAAATGTGGGTTGAAGCTGAACATGCAGAAAAATTAAGATCTAAGGGCAAAATAGCTGAGGCTAATAAAATAAGTAGATTTATACCTATAGATGTACATTATACCGAAGTTCCTGGAAGAGATGAAGAATGGCGAGAACAAGAAATAGCTAATTTGGGATCGGATGAAAAATTTGAACAAGAATATATGTGTTTTCATAGAAATACTATATTAAATATCGTAGATTTGGAGAATGGAGATATTGAAGATGTGAATATGGGTGACCTTTATGAAAAACTTCAAGCACTTCAAGATAACTAAATGCCACCTCCTAATATCTTAATAAATCCGAATCGTTATAAAATTTTAACTCCTAATGGATTTGAAGATTTTGTTGGTATTAGGAAAGTAATAAAACCTTTTCATATTCGGTTATTATTGAGTGATAATTCAGAAATATCTTGTTCTGATAATCATCCCCTCATATCTTTAGATGATTCCATCGTATTTGCAGGCCAATTAAAACCTCAAGATTACATAAAAACAAAAGAATCTCCTCTTTGGGTTAAATCGATTGAAAAAATAAATGGAGAAATAGAACTTTATGATATAGTGGATTCTGGTAAGGATAATTTATATTATGCGAATAATGTGGTTTCACATAATTGTGAGTTCATAGGTTCCTCTAACACACTGATTTCAAAGAGGAAACTTCGTTTATTGGCAAATGCTCATCATAGACCATTATATTCTCAAGATGGATTAGATGTATATGAGGATCCTATGGTAGATATTTTAGAAGATAGAGATGGATTTAAAGAAAATCGACCAAGAAAATATGTCTTATGCGCCGATACGGCGCAAGGAAAATCTTTAGATTACTCATCATTCGTTGTTGTGGATGTAACAGAATTTCCGTATAAAGTGGTGGCTAAATACCGAAGTAACTTAATTAGTCCTTTAATATATCCAAATACAATTTATAATGTAGCTAAAAAATATCATAATGCCCACGTTTTAATAGAAGTTAATGATGCGGGATATCAAGTATCCCAAATGTTACATTACGATTTAGAATATGATAATATCCTAACATGTGTTATTAAAGGGAGAACAGGACAACAATTATCTGCGGGATTTGCCAAAACGACTCAGTTTGGGGTTAAGATGACAACTCCAGTTAAGAAGACCGGATGCGCTAACCTTAAATCTCTTATTGAAAGCAATAAACTCTTACTTTGGGATTATGACACTATTGCCGAAATGACAACATTCGTTAATGTTGGAAATTCATTTAAAGCTGAAGAAGGATGCCACGATGATTTGGTTATGTCTATGGTAATATTTTCGTGGGTCGCTTCTCAGAAATATTTTAGAGAAATGGTTGAAACGGATATCCGTTTAAACATGCAACAGGATATGGAGGATCAATTAGAATATAATATGTTACCTCCTCCTTTAATAAATGATGGTAACTCGCCAGAAGAAATAATTACGGAAACCGATGTATGGCGTCCGGTTTATGATTTCACAGAACGATATCCGCAATTTTAAAATACCACAAACTATAAATACTATATGAAATTTAATGATTTTATTAGATAAGGAGAAAAAACATGGGATTTCCAATTAGTCCAGCCGTGAATGTAAGTGAAATCGACCTAACAACGGTTGTTCCTGGTTTAGGTACAACTGGTGGAGCATTTGCTGGAGCATTTCAGTGGGGACCTGTTCTAGACAGGACATTAGTGGACAGCGAATTAGTATTAGTTAATCGTTTCGGTAAACCGAATGATGATACCTTTAAGAGCTTTTTTACTTGTGCGGATTATTTAGCTTATGCGAATAACCTTACTGTTGTAAGAGTTGTTGGTACTGCGGCCAAAAATGCTGTTTGTACTGGTTCCGCAATATTAGTTAAAAATGAAGATCATTACGAGAACACATTTGCCGATGGTACCAACAGTGTTGGTCCTTGGGCCGCAAAATATCCGGGTACTTTAGGTAATTCATTAAAAGTTTCTATTGCCGATCAGGGTAATTATGGAACTTGGGCATATAAAGATGAATTTGATTCTGCTCCAGGTACTTCGGAATGGGCGGAAAAAACAGGAGCGACAAGAGATGAATTACATGTTGTGGTTGTAGATGAAGACGGATTATGGACAGGTGTTCAAGGAGAGATATTAGAGAAGTTTGGCTATTGTTCAAAAGCATCCGACGCTAAATCACCAAATGGAAGTTCAATTTACTACATGAATGTGGTTAATAGAACTTCAAAATATATTTGGTGGATGGATCATCCAACAACGGTAACTAATTGGGGTATAGCAGCCGGAACAACGCGATTTGATTTATTGTCAACCAGTGTAGTTGTTGTAACCGAAACACATACCGGAACATTTGAAGCTGATGAAGATGTGGTTGTTTATGAAGCTATATTAGATACGCTAAGTGTAGATGTACCGGGTACGGAATATGTTACGCCTCCAACTATAGCATTTAGTGGTGGTGGTGGAATAGATGGCGAAGTCACTCAAGCTACAGGACATGTTCATCTCACGGAAGCTTTACTTCATAGTTTTACCATTGTGGATGCGGGTTCTGGATTTACAGAAGCACCAACTATAACATTTAGTGGTGGAGGTAGAACTGGGGCAAGTGGCGCAACACAAGCTACAGGACATGTTCATATTGGTATTACAGGTGCGGATACAGGAAAAATTACAGAATTCACATTAGATACTACTGGAACTAATTACACTTGTTCTCCTACAATTACACTTCATGCTACAACAGGTGCCGAACCAATAGGTACTGCGGCTATAACAGCTATTATGACTACTGCCGGTGGTGCAACAGGTTCTATTGCATCCGCTCACGTTGATACTCCAGGTTCAGGATATACCCTTGAACCAACAATTACACTTACCGTTACTAGTGGCGGATCTAATGGTGTTATTCTTCCTATAGTAGATCGAACAGATGAATATGTTATTAAAACCGCAGTAGTTGATTCATGGACAGTAGGTACGCATACTTTAATGATAACCCCAACATTAGGTGAACTTTTTGTACAAGATGAACCAATAGTTGGTGTAGATAGTGGAGCAACCGCTGATGTTGATTCAGTAACAACACCTACGGTAGCTTATAGTTTGACCGGTGGAGTAACAACCGCACCAGCAGATGGAGATATTCAAACTGGATTAGATGAATTTGTAAATGCTGAAACCGTAGATGTAGGATTAATCTTAACTGGTGCGGCAAGCACAACTGTAGCCGAGTATGCTATCGATAATATCGCCGAAGTTCGTAAAGATTGTGTAGTATTTATTTCACCTTTAATGGCAGATGTGGTTAATAATCCTGGCGATGAAGCGGACGATATTGTTGTAACCAGAAATGCTTTAACATCTTCAAGTTATGCTTTTATGGATGGAAATTGGTATTATCGGTATGATAAGTATAATGACAGATATCGTTGGGTACCATGTAACGGCAGTGTTGCTGGATTAGCAGCAAGAACCGATGATATTCGGGATCCTTGGTATTCTTTCGCCGGTCTAAATCGCGGTATTTTGAAGAACGTTGTTAAGTTAGCTTGGAATCCATCAAAAGCTTTTAGAGATCAATTATATAAGAGCGGTGTTAATTCTATCGTTTCCTTCCAAGGTCAAGGTACGGTTTTATATGGAGATAAAACTCTATTATCCAAACCAAGTGCTTTTGATAGAATCAATGTTCGTAGGTTATTCATAGTATTAGAAAAATCTATAGCTACAGCGGCTAAATATACCTTATTCGAATTTAATGATGAATTTACTCGGGCTCAATTCCGAACTCTCATTGAACCATTTTTAAGAGATGTCCAAGGACGTAGAGGAATCTTTGATTTTAAAGTGGTTTGTGATACCACAAACAATACACCTGAAGTAATTGATACTAATAGATTTATAGGTGACATTTATGTTAAACCAGCTAGAAGTATTAATTTTATCCAACTTAATTTCTGCGCCGTGCGTACCGGTGTGGCATTTGAAGAAATAGTTGGAAAATTTTAAGTTAGAGATATAGGAGAAAATACAATGCCATTTAATCTTACTGAATTTAGATCGAATCTAGTTGGAAGCGGCACCAGACCAAATTTATTCCAAATCGAATTGCAATTTCCACCTGCTGCTATCGATAACGAAGCCGCTAGGTTAGTTACATTTTTAGCTGAAGCATCAAGTTTACCAGCGGACTATGTTGGTGTTATTCCGGTTGCATATTTCGGCCGTGAATTAAAATATCCTGGAGATAGACGATTTGAACCTTGGTATATTCAAGTTATTAATGATGAGAATTTCAAAATTCGTGATGCCTTTGAACGGTGGATGAATACATTAAATCAACATGTGGCAAATCTGAGAAGTCCTGCCGCAGCAATTCCTAGAGGATATTGTGTTGATGCGGTGGTTAAACAGTATGCGAAGATTGGTGGAGAACCAATCAAAGAATATACTATGACCGGTGCATGGCCGTCGAATGTTAGTTCCATAGATTTAGCGTGGGAATCGGTCGATACATTAGAGCGTTTTATGGTTACTTTCCAGTACCAATGGTGGACAAGCAATACTACCACATAATTGAAATATTGTTTTAATTGGGGGTCGGATGCTTAGGCGTTCGGTCCCCCACATACATATTAATATGGCCACAAAACAAAAACCTAAAACAAACAGACGTCCTGTGACGAAGAAGAATGATACTAAAGGTCAAATCATAAATGAACAGTTTGTTAATGTTATAGAAAACCAAGTACAAAATGGGGAAATAACTTTATCAGAGGCTTTTCAATTATTTGGTTTTCAATTAGGTAAAAAAGATAAAGGAAAAGAAATTAATCCTTCGTTTGCTATGCCTGCAAATGAGGATGGTGCTCTTACCCTCCAAACAGGTGCAATCTATGGCACATACGTTGACATGGATGGTACTGCAAAAAACGAAGTAGAATTAATTACTAGATATAGAGAAGCCGCATTACATCCTGAATGTGATTCGGCTATTGAAGATATTGTAAATGAATCTATTGTATGTGAGGAAGATGAACAAGTAATAGAAATAAACCTAGAAGAATTTCCATTACGTGGTTATAGTCCAGAATTCGGCCAATACGTGAAAGCTGAATTTGATAATGTTTTAGACCTTTTAAACTTTAGAGATGAAGGGCACAACATATTCAAACGTTGGTATATTGATGGAAGATTATTTTACCATACTATTATAGATAATGAAGCTCCAGCAGAAGGTATTAAAGAATTACGTTATTTGGATCCTAGAAGAATACGAAAGATTCGGGAACAAAAGAAAAGGTTAAATGAGTTTGGTGTTGAAGTTGTGGATAGAATTGATGAATATTATGTTTATAATGAGCGAGGAATAAACAACGCAAATGCGACCGCTGTTATAGGAGTCCGAATATCAGAGGATTCCATTGTTTATTCCCATTCAGGATTAGTAGAATCCGGTAAAACACATATAATTTTAAGTCATCTACATAAAGCTTTAAAACCATTAAATCAACTTCGCCATATCGAAGATGCGGTGGTAATTTACAGATTAAGCCGGGCGCCGGAACGTAGGATATTTTACATTGATGTTGGTAATTTACCTAAGATAAAAGCCGAACAATACCTTAGAGATATTATGTTAAAGTATCGGAATAAGTTGGTGTATGATTCCAATACTGGTGAATTAAGAGACGATAAGAAATTCTTATCGATGATGGAAGACTATTGGCTCCCCCGTCGCGAAGGTTGCATTTGCCTAGACGAGAAGATAAGTCTTTTAGATGGTAGATCTTGCGAGCTATCAAAATTAATCAAAGAACATAATTCTGGAATTCAAAATTATACGCTAAGTGTGAGTTCAGATGGTACCATAGTACCTGGTAAAATTTCATGGGCTGGTATAACTAGGAGAAATTCGGAAGTAATGAAAATTACTTTAGATAATGATGAAAGTGTTACCTCTACTTTAGACCATAAATTTATCTTGAGAACAGGTGAAAAAATTGAGGCAAAAGACTTAAAAGTTGGTGATTCTTTAATGCCTCTATACACTAGATTGCATCACGTTTCTCCAAATAGAAAGAGTGGAGAATATTTACAGATATTTGATAATAAATCCGAAAAATGGAAATTCACACATACATTGGTATCCGATTATTTTAATCGTAAAAAAGAAATTAATGAAGTTGTGCACCACGATAATCTCAATAGATTTGATAATAGTCCAAAAAATCTCACTTTGATGGATAAAAAGAAACATTGGGCATTACACTCCACAATGGGTACCAAATCCTGGGAGAATGGAAATCGAGAGGAACATTGTAAGAATCTTTCTATTGCCGGTAAAGAATTTTTTGAAACTGAAGAGGGATTAAAAAGACGCCAAGAAATCTCCGACAACAATAGAGTAAATCCAAATATAGTGAACGGTTTTACTAATGGTCGAGAAAAAATAAAAGCTTTAAGAGAACAGGATAAATTAAATCTTTCTAAAGAAGAATATCTTGCTAAATGGTCTCCTGGTCTTAAAAAGATGTTAGAAAATAATTTACGTATAAAGGAAAACAATTTACAAGTAAAAGCCGCACATAATCATAAAGTTAAATCTATTGAGTTTTTAACCGAACGAATGGACGTTGGAACTTTAACAATTGATGCTAATGAGGAGTATCACGATTATCATAATTTCGCCCTTTCATGCGGCATATTTGTAATGAATTCGAAAGGCACAGAAATAGGTACTCTTCCTGGTGGTGAAAATCTGGGAGAAATTACCGACGTTGAGTATTTTGAACAAAAATTATATAGGGCTTTAAATGTACCTATATCTAGAATTAAGAGTGAGGGCGGATTTAATCTTGGTCGTTCGGCTGAAATTTCTAGAGATGAAGTCAAATTTTATAAGTTTGTTGTCCGTTTAAGAAAGAGATTTACTCAATTATTTTTCCAAATATTAAAGACTCAACTTATACTAAAAGGTATAATCCAAGTTGATGAATGGGAGAATTTAAAGAGGGGTATAAAATTTAAGTTTGCTCAATCATCTTATTATTCGGAACTAAAAGCAGGAGAAATACTTAGAGAACGTGTTGCTACCTTAACAGAAATGAATCCTTTTGTTGGTACGTATTATTCTATAAATTGGATAAGAAAGAACGTATTAAAACAAACTGAAGATGATATTGTTGAAATAGACCAACAAATAAAAGGAGAACAAGAAATTATGGCTAATACGTTGGCAACCCAAGCATTAGCACAGCAAATCGCCGGAGCTAGTATGATGGCATTAACACCACAGGCGCAGGGACCCAATTTCCCCAAATCAAAGCAAGAAGAACCTTAAAGGAGTTATGAAATGAAACCTATGGTTGATTTTTTTAAATCTGTAGAAGAAAGCAGTATCGAAGGATGTAATTCGTCTTTACAAAATTTACTTGGAGAAAAAATTCAAGTAAAAATGGCAGAATCATATTTTAATATCGCAAGTACCTGGTTAACCGGTACAGATGAAGAACCTACGGAAGTGGTTGAAGATATTGAAGAGGATGAATCTTCTGACGAAATGGTTGAAAGTGTTATTGCAACTCTCGCGGATATAGTTGAAGGTAATGAAGATGCTATTGTAACCTTCACCAATAACACTTCAACATTTGTAACTCCTAATGTAGCTACCAAATTATTGGAAGTTTGGTTGAGTTTAAATGAAGAAAATAGAGCAATATTTATAGATAGACTGGCAGAAGGTCATAATTCTTTTAATACGATGGTGGAGTTTTCATTAAAAGATAAGTAGAGGCAAATATGGTAGATCCTAGAATTTTAGACTATATTGATGCTAGGCAAAATACAAATGCCTATGATTTAATGAAGGACCGTCTAAGTCTTATTATTACAGATAGGCTCCAAGATAAACGGATGGAACTTGCCGCTAGTATATTTAATCGGGAAATTGACGAAGAAGCGGAAGATTTACAAGAAAAGCGAAGCGTTGGTAGGATTAATAGTTCTATACCTGGGGTTTCTATGTATGGAATGTCCGCTCCATTTGGTAGAAACGTTCAACGTTATTTATCGCCTAAAAGTTTTATGACTCGTTTGGCTTACAAATACGGATTTAGACATTCCCATACGAAACACGTTGAAGGTGGTTCAAAAAAGCATACATTCAGTCATCCGAATGGTAGTCAATTAAGTATTCATTCTGGAGGAGCAAGCGGAACTTATTGGGCGCACCATTCTAAATCTGGCTCTAGATGGTCCCATTTGGGTAGTGGTAATACTCATTCAGGATTAAGTAAACATTTTAAAAAATCCTTTAAATTAAAACCACAAAGATTTCACGAAGAATTGGAGGTTATAAAAGAATAATGTTACTTATAACTGAAACTACTGATACGGTTGATTATTTAGTAGAAGGAGTAGAACCTTCATCTAAGAGACATTTCATTCAAGGAATTTTTCTACAAGCTAATGTTAAGAATCGTAATGGTCGTATATATCCGACAGATATATTAGCAAAAGAAGTAGATCGCTACACATCCAATTATATCTTACAAGATAGAGCTTTAGGTGAATTAGGGCATCCAGATGGTCCTAGAATTAATTTAGACCGAGTTTCACATAAAATTACAGAATTGAAACGTGATGGTAATAATTATGTAGGTAAAGCTATGATTTTAGATACACCAAATGGACGAACAGTAAAAGGTCTTATAGAAGGTAATGTTAAATTTGGCGTATCAAGTAGGGGAATGGGAACTTTAAAAATGGTTAATGGTGTAAATTATGTAAATGAAGATTTTATGTTGGCTACTGCTGCGGATATAGTTTCAGATCCTTCAGCGCCTCACGCCTTTGTGAATGGAATAATGGAAGGTGTTGAATGGGTATGGAATAATGGAATTTTTGAAGAACGTCATTTAGAAACTGAGAAAACCCGCTTAGATACAGCAGCAAGAAAAGGTCTTATGTCCGAACGATATCAAACGGCTATACTAGAGTCATTTGCTCGGCTTATGAAAGGACTTGTTTCTAAATCATAAAAATGATAAATAATTTAGTAAATATTAAATGGATTAAGGAGAATATCGATGAGAAAAACGCTTGAAAAAAAGATCCTAGAGATCATGAGTACAAAGCGCAAAAATTTGAAAGAGGATGTAAGTGGAAATCCTCAAGGAGATGCCGTTAAACCAGCGTGGGATGACCTAGGACCCGCTATTATAGATCCAAAAGGTACTCTACCGGATTATGGTAAAAGTATTAAACCTGGACAAGCATCATTGCCAGCACAACCAGTAGCTTGTGGACCAGAATCATGTCAGGATGATACTATTCCTTTTAAACCCGCCGATTTAAAGGAAACCGAAGATAAAGATGAGGATGATGAGGATGATAAGGATGAAGATCCGGATGATAAGGATGAAAAGGCGAAAGAAGTGAAGGAAGATTTAACGGCGGATCAAGAAAATGCTCGCCAAAAATCTAAATTGAGTTTAGGCGAACCCATGGGGAAACTTAACGATAAGAAGAAAAAAGATGAGGATGAAGAAGAGGATGAAGACGGAGATGATGGTGTTGATAAGAAGGAAGTAAAAGAAGATATCAACGCTCTATTCGTCGGAGAAAATATCTCCGAAGCTTTCAAGCAAAAAGTCGCCCTGATTTATGAAGCATCCGTTAATCTTCGGGTTAAGGCTCTTGTAGAAAAGAGAATATCGGAATTAGAGGAATATTATACTCAAACATTTGAAACTGGTATGAATGATATCCGAGAATCTTTAACTACTAAAGTAGATTCTTATTTAAATTTTGTTGTAGAACAGTGGATGGAAGAAAATAAGTTAGCCATCGAAATGGGTTTAAGAACCGAATTAGTTGAAGAATTTATGTCAAAGTTGAAGAACCTTTTCAATGAGCATTATATTGAAATTCCGGAAGATAAGGTAGATGTACTCGGTGGTTTAGCTGAAAGAGTACAGGAACTTCAAGATAAATTAGATGAACAAATTACCGCTAATATAGCCCTAAAGGAAGAAGTTGATATTCACGGGAAAGAAAAAATCCTAAGAGAAGCATCAATTGGTTTATCAACATCTCAAGCGGATAAGTTAAAACAGTTGGCTGAAGGTTTAGAATTTAAGGGAACGGATAATTATAGAGAAAGTCTTAAAACCTTAAGAGAATCCTACCATGTAAAGCCAGCTAAAGGAGCAATTAATCTTACAGAAGAAAAAGATCCTAAAGGTATACCACCAATCGGAGAAATGTCTTCAATTATGAATGCTCTGAGGTTGTCGAGTAAATAACGTCTAGGATATGGAAATTATAAATATTAATGATATTTAAGGAGAACTATAGATGAAACCAATGAATTTAACTGAAGCAGTAGAAAAGTGGCAAGAGGTTCTAAACTACGAAGAAATTCCGGCCATTAAAGATAAATGGAAGAGAAAAGTAACGGCTCAACTGTTAGAAAATCAACAAGCGGCATTACGGGATTCACATGAAGCCCTAATGGCTATTCAAGAAGCCGCACCAACAAACGCTACTGGAGCTAATGTTGCTAATTGGGATCCTATTTTAATCAGCTTAGTTAGACGTTCGATGCCTAACTTAGTTGCTTATGATATTTGCGGTGTTCAACCGATGAGTGGTCCGACTGGTTTAATTTTTGCTTTAAGAAGCAGATATGCTGGACAAACTGGAGTCGAAGCATTATTTAATGAAGCTGATACCAATTTCTCTGGAACTAACGCTTCAGGGACAGGATCAGGATATACAGCACAAGTGGGTACAGATCCAGTTGGTTCAGGATTCTCACCTCCTGGTACACCGTTAGCAACAGGTTATGCAACGGGTCATTCAATGATTACTACATTAGCTGAAGCTTTAGGTGATGGTGTATCAGGAAATAACTTCGCTGAGATGGCATTCAGCATTGAAAAGGTCACTGTAACAGCAGGAAGCAGAGCCTTAAAAGCTGAATACACAATTGAAATCGCGCAAGATTTAAAGGCAGTTCATGGGTTGGATGCGGAAAGTGAATTAGCAAACATCCTATCGGCAGAAATCTTAACAGAAATCAACCGAGAAGTTGTAAGAAATCTGTATTACATTGCAAAGACTGGTTGCGCAGCGGGTCAAACATCAGCAGTTGGTGTATTTGATCTTGACTTAGATAGCAACGGACGTTGGTCAGTTGAGAAGTTCAAAGGACTTCTGTTCCAATTAGAACGCGAAGCCAACGTAATCGCAAAGCAAACACGTAGAGGCCGTGGTAATATTGTTATATGTTCTTCGGATGTAGCGAGTGCATTAACAATGGCCGGCGTGTTAGACTACGCTCCAGCAATGTCAACTAATTTGACTGTTGATGACACCGGAAATACTTTCTGTGGTGTGTTAAATGGACGTATTAGAGTCTATATCGACCCTTACTTTATTAGCGCCGGAACATCGGAACTAGCAATGACAGGATACAGAGGAGTGAGTCCTTACGATGCAGGGTTCTTCTATTGCCCTTATATACCTCTTCAAATGGTAAGAGCGGTAGATCCTCAATCGTTCCAACCAAAGATCGGGTTCAAGACGCGGTATGGTAAAGTTGAGAATCCGTTCTATTCAAACGCAAATGGCTCTTTAACAGCCAATACAAATCCATATTACAGATTATTCCAAGTTAAAAACTTAATGTAATCAGTGAGTTAGAGAAAATAGGAGAGTTGATCTAAACTCTCCTATTTTTAGGTTTATTCGTTTACCATTTGTAAGGTTCTTAAAAGGTTCATCATTTAGTACATAATCTCTTTATAGTTTAATTCACTGATAAATTTCTTACCATTTGTAATGTTACTTACGTTATCGCTGGGTAAAGTAAAATAAATTAATATTTACAATATTCTAAGTTATTTCCAATATTGTAAGTCATTGAAAACACTATATTAAATTCTTTTAACATTTGAAGCCCCACGTATTCAATCGACTAAATATTAGTATGAGCGAACGAAGAACTAATGATGAATTTATAGCCGAGTCAAAAAATCTTTATCCTAACCGATATGATTATACACTAACCAATTATATTAAGAATAACCAAAAAGTCCAAATAAAATGTATTGAACATAATCATCTATTTGAACAAACACCAGCAAACCACAAATATTTTGAAGGTTGTCCTATATGTTTCGCAGCAAACCAAAGAGAAAAATTTGTAAAATCTACTTCCGGTTTCATAAAAGATAGTATAAAGAAACATGGTAATATATACGATTATTCCAAAACCGATTATCAGGATATTTTACATAAAGTCTTAATTACCTGTAAGAAACACGGAGATTTTGAGCAACATCCCACCAATCATCTAAAAGGTTGTGGTTGTCCTAAATGTGGAATAGAAAAACTTCCTGGATCTTATTCGTGGGGTTTTTTTACCAAAAATCCAGATAAAAAATATATCAAAGCCCTCCTATATAATATCAAATTCAATGATATCTATAAAATCGGTATAACTACAAAATCCATTAAAACACGATATACCGGCCTCAAAATCCCCTATACCATCCTATGGGAAAAGGAGATGCCTTTATGTGATGCTTGGGCTACCGAACAATTATTACTCCAAATATACAAAGATTATCAAATAGATCCTCAGATTAAATTTGGTGGTAAAGGTGAATGCTTATCTATAGATATACCAAAAGAATCTGTAATACACATATTTTTCGATGAATGGACCAATAAAAAGGACATAGTATTATCCCGATTTAATATCAAAAACCATTTACAGTGTATTAAAATTCCTGCCAGAAAATGTGAAGTAAAGCAAGTGCTTTCTAAAGAAGCCAACGACTTTTTAAGACAGACCCATATCCAAGGTTCTTCAAATTCATCCATTTCTTTGGGTCTGTATAATTCCAATAAATTAGTATCCATTATGACATTTGGAAAACCTAGATTTTCTAAAACTGCGGACTGGGAACTTATCCGATATTCAACAGAATTGGATACTATAGTTCAAGGTGGGGCTTCTAAATTATTTAAAACCTTTATAACTCAATATAATCCAAAAAATATAGTATCATATTCGGATAAACGCTGGAATATAGGAGAAATATATCACATCTTAGGATTTAAATATACGCACACCTCTTCTCCAAATTATTGGTATACTAAAGAAGATAGTACTATATCCCGCGTTCAAGCACAGAAACACAAATTACCAAAATTATTGGATAATTTCGATCCTAAACAAACCGAATATCAAAATATGATGAATAATGGATTTCAAAAGATTGTAGATAATGGTAATGATGTGTATTTGTGGTCCTCATAAATACCATTATGGCAGCCACAACTTACGAAAATATCGGCGCTTGGAATAAACAACCAGACAATGTAAATTTTTTACATACCGTCAAATTTAAATTTGCAATACGTAAAATACCTCATTGCAATTATTTCTTAAAGGGTGCTAGATTACCCGCTATAACTTTAGGTACCGCTATACAACCAACACCATTCCAAGATCTACCAGTTCCTGGTATTAATATGAATTGGGATGAATTGGAAATCAGATTTTTGGTTGATGAAGATATGAAAAATTACCTTGAGATTGTTGAATGGATGCGAGGTCTTGGATTAGTTAAAAATTTTGATAAGTACGCCACATTAAAAACGGAAAATACCGACCTTAATTCTAAATGGGGTGGAATTTGGTCAGATGCTATATTACATGTTTTAACTAATCAAGCCAATGCAAATGTTAATTTTATATTTAGGGATGCTTATCCAGTCTTTTTAAGTCCTATTGAATTTTTAAGTGATGACCAAGAAGCGACGCCGGCGGAAGCTATCGTACAATTTAAATATGCATACTACGATTGGGAGTATGTAACCTAATGAAAACCTTTAAAGAATTTATAACAGAAAATTATAGAGACCCGGATAGTATAAAGGGATGGATGAACCCTAAAGGTGAAGTACATTTATTAGATTCTGGAACAGAACATGGTTTAAATTTACCCACAAAATTAAATTCTCTTCCTAAAATAAAAAGTCCAGAATATTATACGAAATCTGAAATAGGTTCTAATTTAGCATTATCTAAAGGATATGCAAGATTTGGAAAAGAAGGTGTAGGTGATAATTATGTTCATTTTGACCATACCACAGATGATGGTAAAAAATCAGCATATCATGCCTTAAAATATTTAAATCCTAATAATATACATCCTTCTCCACACATAAACATACAAAAATCGAAAGAATTGCATTCCGACAAAAATAATCGTGAAGAATTAAAAACCAATAAAAGATCTGAAGCCTTAACATTTATTTTAAAATAAGTATCATAATCACCCTCGATAAATATTATTGCGGGTGATTATGAGTGAAAATATTCGTTTGTCTCTTGACCAGATGCATGAACAAGCTGACAAAGATCTAAAATTAGATAAAAGCCAACTCCTTATAGAATCAATTAAAACTCCAACATTATTCTCTAAATGGAGTAAAATGTTGTCCGTTGAACGATTGATTTTGTATAAAATTATTTCCGAACTTGAAGCTAAAGAATTGGATACCTTCGAGTATTATAGAGGTAAATCTGATCCTGAAGTTTATAAAGAACGTCCATTTGGTCATAAAGTTTTAAAATGTGATATGGACAAATATATCAAAGCTGATCCGGAAATATCCAAATTAAAACAAAGATTAGCCTTACAGAAAGAAAAAGTGGATACCATTGAGAGAACTTTAAAAGCTATCAATGACAGGCAATGGATTATTCGTAATGCTAATGAAAGTAATAGGTTTGAAGCAGGTTCATAAAATGTGTGATATAATATTACGAACAGTCGATGCAGTTTACCTTCAAGTGTTTTCTGAAGATATGGGCATTATAATGGAATTATCCGAATTTTTCACGTTCAATGTACCTGGTGCAAGGTTTATGCCGGCGTTTAGGAATAAAATGTGGGATGGAAAAATTAGATTATTTGATTTTAGAAGCAGAAGAATATATACCGGTCTTCTTCCATATATTCGAAAATTTGCCACCGAACGAAATTATTCTGTAGACGAAACCCAAATTGCAAATAACGTAGATAAAGAAGTAGATATCGAATTTGGAGAAACATTCTTTAAAGATTTAAAACCTTATGCTAAAGATGCTGGTGTATTAAAACCTATTGAAGCAACCGATTATCAAATAAATGCTTTTATCCACGCCATCAATAATGAACGTTGCATACTTTTATCACCTACCGCATCCGGTAAATCTTTAATCATATATGGATTATTAAGATATTATCAACCTTTATTCCAAGTTAATAAATTATTGGTAATTGTTCCTACAACATCTTTAGTAGAACAGATGTATACTGATTTTGAAGATTATTCTCATAAGGATACTGAATGGAGAATTGAAAAGAATTGTCATAGGATATATTCGGGTAAAGATAAAGAAACGGATTTACCTATTGTTATAACCACTTGGCAATCTATCTACAAATTACCCAAATCTTGGTTCGATCAATTTACCGTTGTTGTTGGTGATGAAGCCCATAATTTTCAGGCTAAATCTTTAACTGCAATTATGACCAAAATGAACAACGCACCATTCCGTTTTGGTACGACCGGGACAATACAAGATACAAAAACTCACCGTTTGGTATTAGAAGGACTTTTTGGTGAGGTATTTAAAGTTACCACTACAGATGAATTAATACGTTCAGGTCAAATTTCAAATATTGATATTAAGTGTTTAATATTAGAATACGACCAGGAAATTTGTAAACTGATGAAAAATGCCACATATAGACAGGAGATAGAATACCTAATAAGTCATAATAGACGTAATAGGTTTATATCCAATTTGGTTTTAAGTTTAGAGAGGAATACTCTCGTATTGTTTAGGGAAGTTGAAAATCATGGAGTTATTCTCCATGAATTAATAAAGAACCGAGTTAAAGATGATCGAAAAGTATTTTTTATTCACGGGAAAACAGACACCGATATTCGAGAAGATGTTCGAAGAATTGTTGAAACGCAAACCGACGCTATCATTGTTGCATCATATGGCGTTTTTTCATCAGGTGTTAACGTTCGTAATATTTTTAATATTATATTTGCTTCTCCTTCCAAAAGTCGCATTAGGAATTTACAATCTATTGGTAGGGGTTTAAGAAAAAGCGAAACTAAAAACCATTTAACATTGTATGATATAGCAGATAACCTTAAATATAAAGGTCATAAAAATTTAACATTAAACCATTTTTTGTATAGGATTAAACTTTATGATGAGGAGAAGTTTAATTATAAGTTATTTCCGATAAAATTAAGGACTTAAACTGATGTTTAATAAATTAAAGACCATTATACTACTGACAATAATTTCGGTAGTTGTGTTTTATGCCCAAACTCGTATTGTAGATCAACAAGTCACAAAATTACCTCCATCCCAATTAAATGTAAAAGTGATGTTAGTAAAAAGTGCGGCTTGTGTTGCTAGCGGAACTTCACCTGATGGTATGAAATGGGATTGTAATGGTTTGTTCCTCTATCGTTTTAGAATGTCGGATGGAACCATGGTTGGACCATTTTTTGCCATATTAGCAGACAAAAATTTTATACAAGATGCTAAATGGACAACTACTTTTTCTATTAAATAAGGATTGAAATACCACTTGAAAAAACATTTTCAATGTGTTATAATATAATTATATGAATACTATTTTTAATCCAGATTGGTGTAAATCATTACGATTATCTACAGGTGAATATTTGGTCAGCGTTATGCCGGATACAAACACCGTAGATAATATTTTAGGTAAATGTATAGTTTTACTTAGACCTATTAGAGTTAATGTGATTCCATCTAATGATGGTGGAATTCAAGTTCAGTTCTTAAAGTATAATCCTCATACTAATGATAATTATATTTTTATTCCTATCAATCAAATCTTATCTATAAGCAGTACTAATTCCGAAATTAAAGACCTTTATTTAAAGGCTTTCAAAGAGCTTATGGAATATGAAAATTCTCAAGGAACAATACAAGAACAGGCTAAAAAGAAATACGAACAATTAGGTGAGGAAAAGGAAAAGGAAAAGGAAAAGGAAGATAAAAAAGAAGAGGAACCCAAAAAGAATCAAAAGATCATTAAAAAAGGTAAAAAGAATATCACTAAAAAGGCTACCAGTGATGATGATTATATTATGTAATATGATTTTACTTGGAACCTTGGAACCTTGGAACCTTGGAACCTTGGAACCTTGGAACCTTGGAACCTTGGAACCTTGGAACCTTGGAACCTTGGAACCTTGGAACCTTGGAACCTTGGATGATTCTATTTACACTTTTGATTTTACTTGGAACCTTGGATGATTCTATTTACACTTTTGATTTTACTTGGAACTTTGGATGATTCTATTTACACTTTTGATTTTACTTGGACCCCTATACGCTCTCTAGAGTACCTGGTTCTCTCTAAATGAATACATTTATATTATACCAGAAACGAGAGTGTTTGTCAAGTGCTAAAATGATGATTCCGAGATAAGTTGTTGAAAACAAACGAAAAATAAATTTTATGTCAAGTTTCTTAACATAAAAACGATAGGATTTTGATGTTTTAATTGTGAGTGTGAGTAGTTGTACGGTTTTGAATTAAATACGATTTTTGTGGTCTGTAAGTTGATGGAAACAAAAGACTTAAAAAATAGGATTTTTACGAAAATTAAAGTGGGGTAAGCTTATTGACAACGCGCTAGTAACGTGTTATAATACAATAGAGGCATATAATATATGTTCGAATCTGAATCTAAAAAATTAGGAATGCAACATTTTATCAACCATATAGCTTTAGTCATAGATGCGAGTGCATCTATGCAACATTTAAGTAATAATGTGGTTAAAGTATTTGATCGTGAATTGGATAATCTTAAACGTAGATCTGTTGAGTTGGATCAAGAGACAAGGATTTCCATTTATTTATTTAATAGTAATTATACCTGTTTAGTTTTTGATATGGATGTAATGCGGATGAAGTCTTTAAAGGAATATTATCATCCTACTGGTTCTACAGCATTAATTAGAACTACGGTAAAAGCTATTGAGGATATGAGGGTATTACCTGAATTGTATGGGGATCATGCTTTTTTGGTTTATGTTATTACCGATGGGGAAGAGAATGCGAGTAAAATGCATCCTTGTACTCTAATAGATGCTATTAAAAATATGTCTGATAACTGGACAATAGTGTGTTTGGTTCCGAATCAAAATGGTGTTTACGAAGCAAAAAAGTTTGGATTTCCAATAGATAATATTCAAATTTGGGATACTTCTGTAAAAGGACTTGAAAAAGCTGGTAAAAGTTTTACAAATGCAATGGATAATTATATGCATTTGCGTAGTCAAGGAATCCGTTCGACAAAATCATTTTTTAAAACGGATCTAACTTCAGTTACCACCAACGACCTTAAAATGGGACTTATTAAATTAAATGTTTCACATATTAAAACTTATCATTTAGATCGACCATGTGGAAGTAGAGAGTTTGTTATTAGAGAAACAGGATATTCTTATGTAAAGGGTATGGTATTTTACCAGTTAACAAAAGCCGAAACCATTCAAGCCAATAAGGAAATTATTATACGCGATAAGATGAGTGGTGATTATTATGGTGGGGAAAATGCTCGACGTTTATTATGTTTACCTTTTGAGGAAATTAGAGTTCACCCAGGTCAACACGGTAATTTTGATGTATTCATACAAAGTACTGCGGTAAATAGGAAATTACAATCTAATACGGATGTTATTTTAAAAATTAGTTAATTTCGGAAGGATCTATCTGGTATAATAGTAGATGGCGAAAACAAAACATTATGTTGATAATAATAAGTTGTTGGCTGAGTTAATAGCTTATCAGAAATCTATTAGGAAGGCTAAAAGAGAAGGATTAGAAAAACCTCGTGTTCCTGAATACGTGGGCGAATGTCTCCTTAAGATTGCAGAACATTTAAGTTTTCGTCCTAATTTTTATAATTATTCGTATATAGGTGATATGATTGGTGATGGTATAGAAAATTGTCTCTTATATATAGATAATTTTAATCCTGAAAAAAGTAAAAATCCTTTTGCGTATTTTACTCAAATTATTTGGTATGCCTTCATCCGTAGAATTCTTAAGGAGAAAAAGCAATTATATTTAAAGTATAAGAGCATTGAAAAATCTCCAGAATTTTCGGAATATTTTAATCAAGCCCATGATATCGGCGTCTATAAAAATACATATGTGGAATTCTTAAAAAAAAATATGGTTGAAATTATATCTGAATTTGAGGATAAGAAAAAAAATAAAAAGAAAAAATCTGTAAATTTGGAAAAGTTTTTTGGTGGGGTTGTAGATGGGTAAAGTCGTACTTTTAACCGATACGCATATTGGAGCAAGATCGGATAGTTTAGTTTTTGATAATTACTTTCAAAAATTTTTTAATGATATCCTATTTCCTACCTTAAAACGAGAAAAGATAAAAACCATATTTCATCTTGGGGATGTATTTGATAGGCGTAAATATATCAATTTTAATATATTAAATAGGTTTAGAAATAACTTTTTACATCCGTTGGAAAATATGGGAGTAAATATGTTTGTGTTGAGTGGTAATCATGATGTATTTTTCCGAAATACTAATGATGTGAATTCGATTCAAGAAATAATGGGTGGGTGGGATAATATAACAGTTATCAACGAACCTAAGGAAATGATTTTTGATGGATTAAAATTATTATTACTACCATGGATTACTAATGATAATTTAGAAGAAACCAATAAATTAATATCAAATACTTCTGCACGGGTATTATTTGGACATTTACAGATTCATGGATTTCAGATGTATGGTGGTATAAATTGTGAAGATGGTTTAGATGGAAGTATGTTTCATCAATTTGACATGGTAATTTCCGGACATTTCCACCACAAGAGTTCTAACGATAACATACATTATCTAGGTGCTCCATATGAGATGACTTTTGCTGATATGAATGATCCGAGAGGTTTTCATATTTTAGATACTAAAACATTATCGATGGAGTTTATTGAAAATCCTTATAGAATGTTTCATAGGGTGGTTTATGATGATAGAGGAAAAACTATAGATGAGATTTTGAATTCTATAGAACCAACTAAGTATTCGGAAACATATATTAAGGTAATAGTTAATTATAAAAGTAATCCATTTTTCTTTGATAAGTTTATTGATATGCTTTATGGAGTATCGCCGGCAGAAATAAAAATTATTGAGGATTTTAATGTTGATGTTGATAGTGGAGAAACATCGACTGAGGATACTTTAAGTATACTTTTCGAATATGTGGATTCTATGGAATTAGTAATGGATAAAACAAAATTGAAAGAAATTCTTAGAGGAATATACTTAGAAGCAACAAATGAACAGGAATAGATATTTGAGTTCGTTATATGATATTTTTTCAAAAAATTAAATGGTCTAATTTTTTATCTACTGGGAATCAACCTATCGAGATTGATTTAAATAAGCATTCTACTACCTTAATCTTAGGTGAAAATGGATCTGGAAAAAGCACATTATTATGTGCTTTAACCTTTGTATTATTTGGTAAACCATTTAGAAATATTAATAAACCTCAATTAGTTAATTCATTAAATCAGTCTGATTGTTTGGTTGAGATCTATTTTATAATTGGTAAAAATGAATATTTTATTAGGAGGGGTTTAAAACCTAGTATCTTTGAAATTTATATCAATGAAAAATTAGTAAATCAAGATTCTAGGATTAAAGATTATCAGGTTTATTTAGAAGAAAATATTTTAAAATTGAATTATAGGAGTTTTTGTCAAGTAGTGGTTTTAGGTAGTTCTACGTTCGTACCATTTATGCAACTGAAGGCATCCGATAGGAGATTTATTATTGAGGATTTGTTGGATATACAAATATTTTCTTACATGAATGGTATATTAAAACAAAAAATAATAGAATTAAGAGAACAATTTACTAAACTTGATAATGATATTTCCTTAATTGATGATAAAATTAAGTTACGGCGTCAATATGTGGAAGAATTACGGACTAATAATAAAGAACGTATCTCAGTTTGTAATTCTAGTATGAAGGATAATAAACTAGACAAGGTTGTAAAACTTAAAGAAATAAAGGTCTTAGAAAAGGAAATAGAAAAATTAACCGTAAAGTGTGCTAATGAAGATTCTATTAGGGCTATAATTAGGAAATTAGAATTATTGGAAGACCAATTAACATCTTCTGCAAAGAAATTAGAAAAAGAGTTAATTTTTTTTGGAGATACTGAAGTATGTCCTACATGTAAACAGAATATTAATGATATGTTTAAGGTAGATATAATAACCGAAAAAAAATTAAAATTAAAAGAAGTTAATTTGGCATTAGTTAAATTGGATAAGGATTTACAAAATAAGAGAAATATTTTAGATTTAATATGTGATATTTTAGGTCGAATTGTTGATAAGAAAAAAGATATATCTAAAATAAATTCGTCCATTATAGCGATTGAATCCTATATGGAAAAAATTCAAAATGAAATAAAGGAATTATTATCTAAGAAAACTATTTCCGATAAGGATAAGAAGGAATTAAAGTTATTAGAAGCTGAACGAGAAGAATGTGTTAATGTTAAGGATAGGTTTTTTGAGGATAAACATTATTATGATCTAGTAGCACAGATGTTAAAGGATAGTGGTATAAAGACTCGGATCATAAGTCGTTATTTGCCTATTATTAATAAATCTGTAAATAAGTATTTGAATCTTTTGGATTTCTTTGTTAATTTCACATTAGATGAAAATTTTAAGGAAATTATAAAGAGTCGAGGACGTGATGAATTTTCTTATGAATCTTTTTCGGAAGGTGAGAAATTACGGATAGATTTGAGTTTGTTGTTTACGTGGCGCGATATCTCAAAGATGAAAAATAGTGCAAATACCAATTTATTGATATTAGATGAAATTTTTGATTCTTCATTGGATACCAATGGTACTGAAGATTTTTTAAAATTAATAGGCCAACTGAATACTAATATTAATATTTTTATTATAAGTCATAAAGGAGATACGTTGCAAGATAAATTCCAAAATACCATTCGTTTTGTGAAGGTTAAGAATTTTTCTTTGTTAAAAAAGGAGTAAAATAATGTTGAATATTAAAGATGAATGTGATATAATAGTAAAAGATGTATTGCGATATACTGCGGAGGTATTGAGAAATTTGATTGTTTCTGAAAAAACAGATGAGGAAAATGAAGTATTATCGATTTTATCTAAACAATGTGATGCGGTAGTAGGTATGTTAGATAGGTTGAAATATGTTGAGGGTGAGTATGAATATAGAAAGCGATTTAATCCAAACATGCGCTTTTATCGGTCTAAATTTAGAGTCTTTCCAAACCGCAATAAAAAAAATTAAGACAGATAAGATAACTTTAGATTATAGGGATAATTGTAATCCAAATAATCCAACACGAAATTATTGTTACGTTATTTCGGAATGTATTTTCCATTTCTTAGCACCTAAAGGGTCTTTTGCTTACCGAACTAATGTTCCAGACGATGAGTTGAATCATTATTACGTTGTTTGGCCTAATGGATTTATATGTGATTTAGCTCAAGGCCATTTGAAGAAATTTAACGCATCTATTTATGATAACGGTAAGAAATGTGTGTTTAGACATCCCTCACCGTCGGTGGATGCAAAAAGGTTAGCAAAATTATTAGATATTGAGGATTAATATGAAGGTAGAGATTACTATTACAGGTACGGGGGAATATAATGATGAATATACTATTCCTGCTTTTATTGCTGAAGTGGTCGATTTTATGAAAGATAGCGGATTTTCTAGGGAATCATTCGCTCAAAGTGGAGTATTCCAACCAGAAGATGATGAAGTGAATTGGATGGGTGTATTCGAATTTGAGTATTTAAATGGCTATAATTAAATCATTATCGTTTAATGATGTTATGTTGGTTCCTAAAAGGAATTCAGTAAGTAGCCGTGCGGAAATTGATTTAAGTAGTAATATTGGAACTCTGGAGTTGGGTGTTCCAATTATTGCATCTAATATGTCATCCGTTTGTGGACCTAAAATGTGCGTTGCTATGCATAATGTTGGTGCATTAGGTATATTACATCGGATGTGTACTATCGATGAACAGATGGAGATGATGTGTGAAATACCAAATGATGTTAATTTTGGTATATCTTTTGGAATTGGTAAAGAATGGATAAATCGTATTCGGCTTATTGAAAGATTTAATAATAAGAGTAGAACTATTATTGCCTGTTTGGATGTAGCCCACGCTCATTCTGATAAAGTAATGGATATTATTGACGAATATTATAGGAAATTTCCTTATAATTTAATTATAGGGAATATAGCTACAGTCAGAGCCGCATGTGATATTTATAGTATTATTCCAAAAGATAGAATAATGTCAACGGCTTTAAAGTGCGGAATCGGCGGAGGTTGTTTTACTTCGGATACAAATATTTTTACTATTACTGGTAATAAACGTATAATGGATATAGTTATTGGAGATTTTGTATTATCTCATTCTGGTAAATTTGAAATGGTAATTGATACGTTAAGAAGGTCAGAAACCGAATGTTTATATAATATAAACCAAACTAAATGTACAAAAAACCACGAATTTTTTGTGTTACATAAAAAATATGAACATATCATAACGGACAATAATTTAGAAGATTTTGCGGAATGGGTTTCGGCCGAAAAATTAAATGATGATTACCTATTGATTGAAAGGTGTGAAAATTATAAATATGGTATGGGAGATGAATCTCTTATACCTTATGGAAAAAATAAAAGTTGAATGTGCTTGCGGTAATTTAAAATTAATAGGAAAGTATTATTTTTCACATTATTATAAAAATAAATCTTTTGTTTGTGGATCATGTCGTCAAAAAGGAACAAATAATTCATTTTATGGAAAAACGCATTCTGAGGAATTAAAGAATAGATTAAGCACTGAACGACGAATTTCAAATCTAGGAAAAAATAACCCATTTTACGGAAGAACACATTCTGAAGAAACAAAAAAAATTTTATCGGACAAGAATAAAGAAAACCAAAAAGGAATATTAAATCCTTTTTATGGTAAAAAACATACGGTCGAATCTCGATTGAGGATGAGTGAATCTCAAAAAAATTATTATAAAAACCATCCTGAAGCTAGAGAGGCTCAACGTATTCGTATATTAAAACGTATAGGTCAAAATAAATATTGTATTACGAAAATAGAAAAAATAATTCGTAGTAAATTGGAATTATTAGGTGTAAATTTTAAGTATAATTTTATTTTGGATGGTAGGTTTCAATATGATTTTTTGATATATCCAAATATAATTTTAGAAGTACAGGGAGATTATTGGCATGGTAATCCTAAAATATACGGGAAAAATAAACGCCCATTAAATGAAAGACAATTATTTAAAATTAAACGAGATAAATTGAAGAAGAAATATTCTGTAGAAAAAGGATATAAAATATTTTATATTTGGGAATCCGATATTAATAAAGGTATATTTGAAGAAATGGATTTATGCTTACAAAATTTAAATTAGTTCCGATTACAAAAATAGAAAAAAAAGAATATGTTGGAGATGTTTTTGATTTAACGGTAAATAATTCTCATTCATATTGTGCTAATAATAAAATAGTACATAATTCTTTATGTACAACCCGTATTAAAACTGGTTGCGGAATACCAACATTTCAGTCGATTATGGATATATCCGGATATATGCGTACAGTTGGTGATCCTGTAGGTATTATCGCCGATGGCGGCATTAAATATTCTGGAGATGTGGTGAAGTGTTTAGCTGCTGGTGCGAGTGCGGTAATGGTTGGTAAATTATTTGCTGGTACGGATGAATCTCCTGGTTCGGTTATTAAAGCTGGTGATGGCGGACTTTATAAGATTTATAGAGGTAGTGCCTCATATGGTGATAAGAAACTTAGGGGTGAAGAAACAAATAATATTGAAGGTGAAGAAACGTTGGTACCGTATTCATATGAAAATGTATCGGATATTATAAAAGATTTAAAGGATGGTTGTCGTTCTGGTTTCTCATACTGTGGCGCTTATAATATAACCGAGTTGCAGGAAAGAGCTGAATTCACCGAAATTACTAACAGTGGCTACATAGAATCAACACCTCATGGGAGATAATTATGAAATTTAAAGCTGAATTTGTTGTTAGTCCTTCTGGAACGTGGAAGATTTTGGTAGTTCCAGAAGATGAGTGCGCTAAAGGTTTAATAACGTTAGTTGATCCATTACAAATACGAGTTTCTAAACTCGGAGCAATGATAGAAATTAGCGTGTTGGGTTATTAATGTTAAATTATTGGACTAAAAATAATTTTATTATCGATGATCCTAAAATTAATCCAACATTTTATGAAATCCTTTCTATGAATGGGGTTCAATTAACTGAGTGGATTGATTTTATGCGTTCGGAAGTTTTACGTATATGGGATGAAGTTGATATACCACCACTTTCAGGAGCTTCCGAAGAAGAAATGATACAGGATTTTAGAGAAATGCAAGGTTTTCCTGTTTCTAAATTTCAAAGAACGGATGAATTAGATGGGCTGGATAATGTTATTTTGAATACGACATTAGGGTTGGGTTCGTGTGTTAATCAATGGTTTCCAACCATGATGAAATCAAAAATAAATTATAATACATCTATTAAAAATGGTGATAAATTTAATGGATATTCTGTGTATGATCTTTTTAAAGATCCTAGATTTAGACGTAGAATGCAATTAGGATGCCGAAGGCATTTTAGACGTGATAGCTTTTATCGATATTCTATAAGCATCGAAAAAGAAACCGCCATGGGAATAGTACCATGTAAAACCGGATTAGATTGGATGAAAATTTTTCATAGTAATCCTAATATTTTTGAAGGTTATGATTTTTGGTTAAGTGAGGTTGATGTTACTAATGTAAAAGGATCTGGTTATACCGAAGTAAATCTTAATAAGTTTTTGTGGTTATCTAAAGATGAGGTGATATCTTCTTGGAAAGAAGGTTATTTAAATGATGCTTGTAGGATAGCTAATTTACCAAAGAAGTTGGATAACAACAAACAATATCACATTAGGTTCTTTAAAAAAGTAGATCGTTTATTTCCATTGGGTTTTACGGCGTTTAAGATTGGATATATTCAAGTCGCGGTAAATTTCCCTCCATTAACAGCGAAATATCTTTATGAAAAATATACAGACCATATTAAAAAACAGAATCATATTATTTTATATGACCCTTCTTCAGGTTGGGGCGGACGTATTATTGGGGCTATGTCTGTTAGGGATCGCAATATTCATTATGTTGGCACAGATCCTAACACAGATAATGTTGTGGATAAATCGAGTAGCCGCTATGAATTGGTAGCCAATTTTTTTAATAATGCCGTACTTTCAAATAGTTTGAGGAGTTTTTGGGGCGAAACAGGACACACATTTGAAGTTTTTCAAGAATGTGCGGAAGATATTCATAATAATCGGGATTTTAAAAAGTATAAAGGTAAATTGGATTTAGTGTTTACTAGTCCGCCGTATTTTAATAGAGAAGGATATTCAGAAGATAAGTCCCAATCGTTGTCGAAATATCCACAATATGATTCTTGGAGAGATAATTTTTTATATCCAACATTAAAAACTTGTGTTGAATATTTAAAGAAGGATAGATATTTACTTTGGAATATTGCAGATATTAAAGTTGGTAGTTTATATTATCCTTTAGAAGAAGATTCTAAGAAAATTCTTTTAGATTTAGGTATGGAATTTATTGGTATTGAGAAGATGTGTTTGATGTCCATGCCTGGTTCCAATCGTATTGGTGATGATGGTAAACCAACAGCAAAGAATTTTTGTAAAGTAGAAGGTAAGTGGAGAAAATATGAACCAATCTTTGTCTTTAGAAAACCAAAATGATATTATAGATTCTATAGTAGATGAAGTTAAAATGGAAATGAAACGAGCCGTAGGTTTACACGGACCGATGCGCGGACCACACGAAGGATATGCTGTTCTTCTTGAAGAGGTAGACGAAGTGTGGGATTTAGTTAAGGGTTATCCTAAAAGAGCTACTAAGGCTAAAATGAGAAATGAAATGGTCCAAGTAGCTGCAATGGCTCTTAGATTCATTTATGATGTTTGTGATAATTAGAAAATGGCTAATATTGGTTATGAAGTGGAATTTTGTCATGATTTAGATAGAAAAGCCATAATAAAAGAATTAAAGTCTTTATTTCCTAAAGAAAAATGGTGTTCGTATAAACAGAGATATCTTTCTAGGATGAAAGAGGACGCCAAGTATATGTTCACATTAGATTATGATTGGAGTATAGATGTTGATTTTGATAATCAACATCCATATGAGATTATAACTCCAGTTTGGCCTAAAACTACAAGTGTTTTAAATTTAATGAAGATTTTGGAATGGATTGAAGATAGCGGCGGAACAACTAATAAAACAACCTCTTTACATGTTAATATTGATGTTCCTTTAATGAATAAAATTGATCCTATATCGTTGGTTGAATTAGTAAAAGAATATAAGTGGCTTAGGAAATTTAAAAGAATTAATAATATATTTTGTCTTCCTAATTATAAGAATTTACCGGATATTGATTTAGAGGAGAAATTTCTCGCTATTAGTTTTCGTAATTTTCCTAAGTACTTGGAATTTAGAATGATAGGAGGTAAAGATTATCATTTAAGAAATTTGGATATAATCGACGCTATTAATGCGTTTGTCGAGGCTATATTAAAGTCTAGACGGTAGTTGCTATTAATGATAAATTGTGTTATAATAGAATATGAGGTGAATTATGAGTAAAAAGGTTGAAATGGAAAAGCGGTCCTACCTAACGAGAGTGGCAGAAGATACGTTTTCTTCATGTCTTAAGATTCTGGAAGCTAAAAATCACGATTATTCTAAGGGTGATGATGAATTTAGGAATTTTAAAATGATTGGGGTTTTGACGGACCGTATTAGTGTGGAAGATGGTATCTTAGTCCGTATAAGTGATAAGATTGCTAGAATAGCCAATCTTATGGATGGTACACAAGGACGAGTATTAGATGAAAAATTGGAAGATACTATTAGGGATGCTATAAATTATTTGGTTATTTTATTAGCATATTTATCATCAGTAAGATTATTTGAAAGAGGAGAGAAAATATGAAGTTGACACCCGATGCTGTTGTTATTTTAAAGAATTTTGCAGTTATTAACCAGAGTATGTTGTTTAAGAAAGGTAGTACGTTGAGTACTATTTCAGGACAAAAAAATACTTTGGCATTTGCAAAAGTGAAAGATAAGTTTCCCAAGGAATTTGCCATATATGATTTAAATACATTATTGAGCATATTAAGTTTGTATTCTGATCCTAATATCGAAATCAAAGACAACCATCTTGAGATTTCTGGTGGGGAAACAAAATCATCCGTTAAGTTTTATTTTTCGGATCCATCTATGATTGTTCTTCCACCGGAAGATATTTCTAAGATGGAAAAGGTTATTAAATCTGCTGAAATTAATTTTAAATTTACCGAAGATGTTTTTCAAGCTATTCTAAAGGCTTCTGCTGTTTTAGGATCTCCTGAAATTGCCATAGAAAGTGATGGAAAAACTATTGATTTAGTTGCTCAGGATGTAAAGAATAGTACTTCGAATAGTTATTCGGTTAATGTTGGTGAAGGTAATGGTACCACATTTAAGATGATATTTAAGACCGATGCTTTAAAAATGCTTAAAGGATCTTATGATGTTAGTGTATCATCTGCTGGTATTTCTCATTTTAAGAATACTGAAATAGATTTGCAGTATTATATTTCGTTGGAAGCAACTTCGGTTTATATTACTTAGTTAATCCAAATGGGGATGTTGACAAGTGGTTTAAGTCGCCGGCCCTTCAAGCCGGTTATCGTGGGTTCGAATCCCATCATCCCTACCATTTAAATCAAAAGGATATTATGAGTTTAATTATTGATCCGGGTACGTTATCCGAAAATAAAATTACTTCAAAGATGTTAAGGGGATTACCAATTCCTCCGCCATCTGTTGTTGTTGTTAAGTCCTTGAATAAAAAGCAAACAGATCCAGGATCACCGAAAAAAATCAGTAAGAAACTACACTGTATACATTGTGGAAGATTACGTGATGTTAAATTATCGACGGTAGCATTAAATTTGGATGGTAAAGTTTCGATGATTTATCTTAGGGTGAAGAAGTTAAAGCGGTCTTTGAGAGAACGAAAAAAGATGAATATTCCGCCTTATTTCGTGGGTACGTGCGGAATATGTTTGGCAAATACTTATTATAAACTTAATCGAAATAATAAGTTTGAAGTGGAACAAAATTATAATGAAGAGGTGACAAATGCGTCCTCAGGTTTTATGGGTGGAGAAGTACCGGCCAACCAAGATTGAAGATTGTATTCTTCCTGAATCAATCAAAAAAACTTTCAGAGACATTGTAGCCAGTGGCGATCTCCCGACAAATTTTTTATTTAGTGGAGGTGCCGGCGTAGGTAAAACTACCGTTGCTCGCGCCTTAGCTAATGAATTGGGATTAGATTGTATGGTAGTTAATGCTAGTCAAGATGGTAATATCGACACTTTGAGAACTAAAATCCAACAGTTTGCTAGTACGGTTTCTCTTGTTGGCGGTAGGAAGATTCTTATTTTAGATGAAGCGGATTATTTAAATCCTAATTCTACACAACCCGCTTTACGTGGGTTTATGGAAGAATTTGCTCGCAATACGAGTTTTATTTTGACTTGTAATTTTAAGAATCGAATCATTACTCCAATTTCTGGTTCTAGATGTTCGGTTATTGAGTTTCGTATACCTTTTGCGGATCGCCCGAAGTTGGCTGGTCAGTTTATGAAACGGGTAAAGTATATTTTAGCTCAAGAGAAGGTTGAATATACTGAAGCTGTTGTGGTCGAATTGATTAAGAAATTCTTTCCTGATTTTAGGCGAGTATTAAATGAGTTACAGAGATATTCTGTTGGTGGTAAAATTGATGAGGGTTTGTTATCACAAATAAGTGATATAGCTCTTAGTGAATTGATTAAATCCTTAAGGGAAAAGAATTTTGATAAGGTAAGAAAGTGGGTTGCTCAAAACGTAGATAATGATCCTACTAGAATATTTAGGTCTTTGTATGATTCTTTGTATAGTGAGCTTATTGAAGCATCTATACCACCGGCCATATTAATTTTAGCGGATTATCAATATAAAGCCGCGTTCGTGGCCGATATTGAGATAAATCTAGTGGCAGCATTGATTCAAATAATGGTGGAATGTGAATTTAAATGATAAATGATAAATGTTCTCGTTGCGGTAGACGAACTAATTATTTAATGGGATTAAATGAGTGTATGCGTTGTTACCAAGCATATTCTCATTTAACTCCACCGGAGGGATTAAAGATATATAAATATTTTATAGATACTATAGCAGAAAGTAATCCTATGGTTCAAAGTGTTGAATGGGTGGAAAAATTATAATTAATTGAAAGTGGGAGGTAAATTGAGAGTTACCTATATTATGAAAAATTATGAATGTTTGATAACGAACTTGAAAACATATTTTATTCGTATGCGTTAGATGATAACAAGGTATTTGAACGGTTAACCTCAGGAAGTTTTTCCTTCAGAATATTAATTGCCCAACTAATGTCGGACCTAGTTGCGTCTGACAAGATCCGTGAAATGATAGTCGCAAAATACATGGGTCTAAAACATAATTCTACTAATAAAGGACATGATGCGATTGATCGGTTTGGTCGGTCTTGGGAAATAAAAACCGAACAGCGGAATGTTCTAAAATATAAGTTAGATGGAAAGAGTAAATGGCATAAAACTACCGATAAAAATTTGGATACTTATAGAGATCAAAATATTTTACAGGCCGGTTTTATTGGGGGTAAGTTAGTTTATATAGTTTCGTTTTCTATCGATGAATCTGGAGTTTTAGATAGAATGAAACGCGGAGCGAAGTCGGTAAATTATAGTTATATTAGTTGGGAGAAATTAACATCGTTGCAATTATTTTATTTAAATGATAAATATTTAAATGAGGATATCATTATTCCTGGTCTAATTTATTTATTAGAGGATTTAGGTGAAGGTAAATGGATCTAACAGCATATTTAAAGTCGTTGAATTCCCAAAAATTACATCTAATGGATGATCCTGATACAGAAATTGAAGCTGAAAAGGATTATAGACCATACATAGTTAATAGATGTTTTAGTAATTTTCCTGATACTTTGTTACATGCTCAGGAGATGAATTTACATCCATTTTTAGATAATAGGATGCAATATGATTATCTGTTTTATGCGGTAAGAAAGCGATCTAGATTTAGTCCGTGGCATAAAGCTATTAAACCAGAAGATTTGGATTTAGTTAAAGAATATTATGGTTTTAATAATACTAAAGCTAAAGAAGCTTTAAAGATATTGACCGATGATGAATTAGATGCAATAAGACTGGTTATGAATAAAGGTGGTTTAAAAAGAAAAATTAAGGAGGATGTATGAGTGGTACTGAAAATATGATTGAGGTTTTACTAGAACATCCGGATGATTTTTTAAAGGTACGGGAAACTTTGACGCGAATTGGAATTGCAAGTCGTAAAGAAAAAAAATTATTCCAAAGTTGTCATATTTTACATAAACAGGGACATTATTATATTGTCCATTTTAAAGAATTATTCGTTTTGGATGGAAAAACGGCCGATTTTTCTGAAGATGATCGGGGGCGAAGAAACGCTATAATTAAATTATTAATGGAATGGGGATTAATTATTTTGAAGAATCCTATTGAAGGACCATTTACTTCTTTGTCGCAAGTGAAGGTTATTTCATTTAAAGAAAAGAATGAATGGATGTTGATACAAAAGTATAATATTGGAAAAACTAAAAGAGTTGTGTCCTAGATATGATTGTGCTATAATTAACTATGCGCGATAAACGCAAAGAATATAATAAACGGAAACGATCTGGTTATAATCGATGGTTTACCAGAACCGCATTACATGTTAACCCAGATCAAGATTTAGATTATTATGAGGATTATGATAATGTTTATAATCCTCATAATTCTCACGGTGGTACTTCATGGTTTCAGATTAGATTTAAAAGATGGTTAAACGCTCAAATTGGCCGTCATTGGGATGACGTATATTCTGATATTTCCAAAATTTTTGAACACAGAACACGTAATTGGGTCGATTTCAAAAAATCTATACGTTGGTTGGTAAGAACCGATACTCATGTTAATGATGATGGTTCGATATCAATTAACAAGCATCGTTGGTATGATAATCTATGTAACCAACTTTATGTTCATCCTATAACGGGTATTTTATGTTATAATGGTGGATATAATAGACACCATTGGTTGGAAATTTACGATGATGAGAAGGAGATTAATTTGATAAAGATTTCTCCTTCATTTGAATATGAAAAAATTGATGGTCAATGGTATTCTATGGAATATAGGATTAATGACCCGAATGAAATTATCGGAGAGGTTATTATAAATGATAGGGTTGTTAATGTTATGGCCGGATCTAGACCGTTTTTTAGATCAAGACCATTAATTAAAAAGTATCAATTAGGACATGATGCGATTAAATGTTTACGTAAAGAACATTTTGTAAAAGGATTAAATAAGAAATATATCGAAAGGACTAGAAGAGAAACTCCTGTGGTGGATTTATTATGATGTATAAAGAAGATGCTAAGGATATATTTGATTCGTTTGTTCGCTTAGGTAAGACGGATGAAGAAATATTGGACTTTTTTAAAGTTAATTATGGTTTGATACCGAGAGAAACATTTAGGTATGTTTTAGAAAGATTGGAACAAAAGAAACAAACGCAAACCCAGTTTTTAGCTGAAGAACCCTTTGATAGATTTATTCCGAGGGAGCTTTAATCCCCCAAGGACAAGAATACGATTCTAACTTACAATCTCTAAAAAAATGAGGATATATGATTGAACCTGTGATAGTACGTGGGCATATTGGTATTATTGTTGCCAGATTTCAAACTCCGGAATTAACTGAAGGTCATAAAGCACTTATAGAATTTGTTGAATCGAGACACGATAAAGTGGTTATCATTTTAGGATTAACAACTGGAAATCCTACAATGAAAAATCCTCTAGATTTTGCAATTAGATCTAATATGATCCAAAAATCATATCCACTTATAATGGTTTTACCTATTAGAGATTGTAGATTGGATGTGGAGTGGTCTAAAAATTTAGATTTACTTTTAGATAGTGTATTTCCTACTGAAACTAAAGTTTTATATGGTAGTCGGGATAGTTTCATCGAAAATTATTATGGTAAGATTCCAACTGTTTCCTTAAATGAATATGGTTATAATATTTCAGCTTCCGCTTTACGAGAAGCTTCTTCACATAAGGTAGAAAATACCCCAGACTTTAGAAAAGGTATGTGTTATTCTATAGCTAATAGATTTAAAAATCCGTATCTTTGTGTTGATGTTGCCATAACACACCCCACAGATCATAGTGTGTTGTTATGTCAAAAACCAGGAGAAGAAATTTGTGGGCGGAGATTTGTTGGTGGATTTGTTGATGTTAATGATGATACATTAGAAGATGCGGTTATCAGGGAATGTAAGGAAGAAGTTGGATTAGATGTACGTGATGTTGAATATATAAGTAATTTTACTGTTAGAGATTGGAGATATGTAGAGACTGAGGTTGGTATTAAAACTGTGTTATTTGAGGCGGAAGCTGTAAATGCATATAATTTGGCTATGGATGATATATCTAACGCAAAATGGTTTGAAATTAATCCAATGTTATATAGTCTGATGGTACCAGAACACGAATCATTAATGAGAGCTTTTTTAGAGAGAGAATATTATGGATGATAATATTTGTTTGATGACTGATAGTTATAAGTTTTCACATTGGAAACAATATCCGCCAGGAACACAGACGGTTTATAGTTATTTGGAGAGTCGTGGTGGAATGTTTGATCGAACGGTTTTCTTCGGATTACAATATTATTTAAAGAAGTATTTGCAAGGTGTCGTAGTTACTCCAGTTAAGGTAATGGAAGCCAAAACGTTTGTCCATCAACATTTAGGACAAGATACATTTAATACTGAAGGTTGGTTGTATATAGCTAATGAACTTGGTGGAAACCTTCCTGTAGAGATATGTGCTGTACCCGAAGGGTATAAGCCACAGACTAATAATGTTTTAATGACCATAAGGAATACGGATCTTAGGTGTTTTTGGTTGCCGAATTATTTAGAAACATTATTGTTGAAGGTGTGGTATCCTACAACTATTGCCACTCTTTCATATAATCTGAAAGAAATATTGGAAGAATTTGCTGGTATTTGTGGTTATGATAGTGATATAGTTAATTTTCAAATGCATGATTTTGGATATCGTGGAGTATCATCGGAAGAGAGTGCTGGATTAGGGGCTGCTGCCCATCTTTTAAATTTTAAGGGAACGGATACTGTTGCAGGTATTAGAATGTTGCAAGAGTATTATTGTTGCGATTATATGCCAGCGTTTAGTGTTCCTGCGATGGAACATTCTACCGTTACATCATGGGGACAAGATAGAGAGTTGGATGCATATGAAAATGCTATGGATTCTTATCCTACAGGTATATTATCTATAGTTGCTGATTCTTATGATATTGTAAATGCCTGTTTAAATATTTTTGGAAAAAAACTTAAGGATAAAATTTTAGAACGTGATGGTAAAATTGTTATTCGTCCTGATTCTGATGATACTATACCAACTTTGATTAAGGTTTTTAATATATTATTTGATAAGTTCGGATATATGGAAAATAGCAGAGGATATAAAGTATTACCTCCTGTTTTGGGTGTTCTCCAAGGAGATGGTATAGATTATCATATTATTAGACAAATTTTAAATGCTATGGTAGTAAATGGTATTTCCACTGAAAATATTGTATTCGGTTCGGGCGGAGCATTATTACAGAAGGTAAACAGAGATACTTTAAAGTTTGCATTTAAGGCTTCTGCCATCCAAATTGATGGTAAATGGAATGGTGTTTTTAAGACTTCGCCTGGTAAAGAATCGAAGAAAGGTATTTTATCTTTGATTAGAGATCGGAATGTATATAGGACGATGTGTTATGGAGAACCCACTATGAGTTTTGGTAATAAGTTACGTAAAGTTTTTGAGAACGGAGAGATGTATAAAACGTTTACATATGAGGATATTAAGAATAATGTGGAAAGGTGGGATTGTTAATGATTCCTTCATGGGATAGATATTTTTTCAATATTATAGATGAGATAGCGACTAGAAGTAAAGATCCTAATACTCAAGTTGGTACGGTTATTGTTGATCTGGATAATTGTATTAGGGCAACAGGGTACAATAGTCTTCCGAGAAAGGTAAGAGATAATCCTTGTGTGGTTCCTGAGAGATTTATACGTCCTGAAAAATATTTTTGGATGGAACACGCGGAACGTAACGCGATTTATGCATCTGCAAGAATTGGTGTACCATTAAAAGGATGTAGAATTTATTTAAATGTATACCCATGTATGGATTGTGCGAGAGCCGTGATTCAAGCCGGATTGACTGAAGTTATCATTAACCTGAATAAATATTCAAAATGGTATTCACCTCAATATACTAAGGATAATGGTAAAGTCCATATGATGTTAACGGAAGGTTTAGTAGATATTAGTTTTTGGGATGAAGCACTAGATATGCGGAGAAATTGTCTTATTCCTCCTATATTGGATGTCAATTAATAATTGACTTTTTATGTTCGATGTAGTATAATTATTATGTGAGATAAAATATATGAGTCAATTTGAAGTTAAGGTTGTACCAATTAAATTGGAGAAGCATCCTAATGCGGATAGCTTATCTTTGGTTCGTGTGTTTGATGCATATGTTTGTTGTGTCCGAACTGATGATTGGAAAGATAAAGCATTAGGTGTTTTTGTTCCACCAGATTCTATTGTACCGGATACAGAAGATTACGCATTTTTGGCTGGTCATAGACGTATTAAAGCCCATAAGTTTCGTGGTATAATGTCTCAAGGATTACTTGTTTCAGCACCCGAAGGTTCTAAAGAAGGTGATGATGTTGCCGAACGTTTGGGTATCGAACATTATGAACCTGAATTACATGTTTTAAAAACAATGCCGGGAAATATGGAAAGTCCGCCACCTATTACTGGTTGTGGTAGTAAATATGATATTGAGAGTTGGTTTAAATACCGTAGTATTTTTGATTCATACCCAAATATACAAGTAAGTATTACAGAAAAGATACATGGTGCAAATGCCCGTTATACTTTTCAACAAGGTAGGATGTGGGCGGCATCTAGAGCATTTTACAGGAAGTTTAATTTAAGTGATAGTTTTTGGAGAGTAACAGAGAAAAATCCTTGGATTGAAGCTTATTGTAGATTAAGTGAAAATGCCGTAATTTATGGGGAATTATATGGTGCCGTACAAAAGTTTACGTATGGTGCTACTTCTGATAATCCTCTTTCTTTTAGGATGTTTGATATGTGGGAAAATGGGAAGTTTCAAGATTGGTCTAGAGAATTGATAGAGAGCGGATTAGTGAATGATAATCCTAATCCTAATTCTCGTATTGTTCCGATATTATATACAGGTGCTTATTCACATGATGTTGTTGAGCGATTGATGGATGGACCATCTACTATTCCTGGTGCTAAGAATATCCGAGAAGGTATTGTTATTAAACCTTTGAAAGAGATTTGGAATGATGAAATTGGTAGGTTGATTTTAAAAGCTGTATCTCCAGTTTATTTGGAGAAATCTTGATGATTTGTGGTGGCGTGTTGGACGTGTTGGGGATGAGCATCTCATCGCCAGAGTGGTTCGAATCCACAATAGGTCTGGTTTGACCAACCGAGTTCGAGTCTCGGTCCACCACTTTAATTTATAGCTAAATGGAGGTTTTTATGGATCTAAATGAAAGAATTGTAGTGTTTACCGCATCGATTGAGTTGGGAATTCCAGAAAGTGTTGTATCTTATAAGGATTTATTAAATTATTTCTATCAGGAATTAGAAAAACTACATATAAATGGAGTTGATGATAATATTTTTTTGGATGATGTTAAGGTTGATAGATGGTTTTAATTTTGGAAAATTGGCAGAGTGGGAATGCTCCGGTTTGCTAAACCGAGGACAGGGTAACACCTGCGGATGTTCGAATCATTCATTTTCCGCCGGAGAGGTGGTAGAGTCCGGTTTATTACACAGGTCCTGAAAACCTGAGGCCGAGTGAACAACGAGGCCCGTGGGTCCGAATCCCACCCTCTCCGCCAAATAGTTATGAAGATTATTTTTCCGAAAAAAGACGAGATTTTAGTTTGTAAAAAATGTAAAACTGCGGTTGATCTTGCAGGTGCATTTAGTGAAGATGGTGCGATTGACGATTATTGGTGTGAAGTGTGTATAGATTATGTTGATGTGAAAATTGCTCCTATAACTCAGAATTAAGATAAGGCAACATACAATGTAAAAATTTTGTCCCTGTATCTCAACAGACTTCTAATCTGTAGTCGAGTAGTTGGATCAACGGGAGTTCGAATCTCTCCAGGGATACATTAGGGTCATAGTTTAATTGGCAAAACCTTGGACTTTGAATCCAAAGACTCTAGGTTCGAAACCTAGTGACCCTACCAATATATAAGGAATAATATGGGAACATTAAATGCTTCGGCTGTTAGAACACAACTTTTAGATGTTAGAAATTTATCCATACGTTTGGCTGGTTTAAATAGTGTAAGTTCGGCGGAATATCGTGCCGGAAAATTTTTAGAATTTGTGGATGAAGCTATTTTAGCTCTTGGAAAAGTAGAAACGGAATTAGAGTTAATAGATTTAGAAGTTTCGGCTTCGGAGGCAGAAGCTGAAATTGTCCGTCAAACTAATAAGAGGAATTTTATTTTAGCGCAAATTGAAGAAAAAAGGAATTTATAATATGTTTGTTGTGAAAACAAAACTCGGTTTTAGTAAAATTCATGGTATTGGTGTTTTTGCAGAAGAATTTATTCATAGAGGTTCTGTGGTGCAAGTGTATGATACTATGTTAGATAAAGCGTATCCTAAGAGTATGGTAAGACATGCGAATCCTCTTTTTCAGGAATTTATTAAGCAATATGCATATTTAGATGGAGATGTGTATATTTTACTTCTTGGAGATAATGCTAGATTTTTAAATCATTCTTTATATCCAAATTTGGTTGGTTTTGTTGGAGATAATAGAACAGATATGGCTCATAGAGATATCGATATTGGAGAAGAGTTGACGGTTAATTATTATGAATTTGATGATGAGGCGGTTTTAAAATTGGGAGCTTTTTCTAGTGGTTAAGATAGTTGGTTGTCAACCAACAAACAGGGGTTCAATTCCCCTAGCTCCCGCCACGTATAACTTATTGAAAACAAAAGACTTGTTTTGACATCTTTTTTAATTTTATTGATATTAGGATTTTGTAGTTTAATTAATAGTTGCTTTCACGTTGTAGCTGTGTTATAATATGATTATGAGTACAAAAACAGTAATCAATTGTGGTGATGTTAAATATGAATTGACGCTTGGTCAAATAAAACGGATGTTGTATGCTGTTGAACATTTAGCTTTATCCGAGACAAATAAACAATATGTTAAAGCTAAAAAGATGGCGATTAAATGTCTAACGGAACAGGGAAGAGCACCAGTTATTATCCCAGTTGGTGCTATTGTTGAGGCTGTTGCTTAAAATTGGGATTATGGGGCTTATAGCTCAATGGCAGAGCACATGCCTTTTAAGCATGTGATTTAGGTTCGATCCCTAGTAGGCCCACCAAATAAAGTTTGTATCATTAGGTACAAGACTAAAGGAAAATATATGCTAAAGATTGAAACTGAACAATATGGACTACTTACTATTGAGTTTCGGCACAATAGCGGTGATCCCGGTGTAACCCTTAAACGTAGATTGGCTGAGTATTATAGGAGTGTATCTAATCTCGAAGATCGTCGGCTTACTGGAGCCGAACACGATGAAGTTAATTCGTTTATTGATGGTGTTTTGGATGTTGTTGATATATTGTATACTATGGATACCGTTCTTCTAGTTGATACCGGAAAACATAGATATACAGAATGTCAAATTAAGTTAGATGGTAGTTTTTATCCTGAAACCGACTCTGGTAGAACACCGGAACCCATATATAACACTTTTGGATATGCTTGGGTATTTCCTACAGATACTTTTGTTAAAGAAGATGGTAGGCTTCTTTCATTGAAAAGAGCTATGGATGAATTACCTGGAATTACACGTAAAACTCGCGCGGAAATTTGGTCGGGTTATTACAACAGATAATGTTACCAGAATTACATAAATCAATAAAAGATTTTGGAGGCGTGATCCTACTTCTTGGTGAAGTGGGATCACGCGCGTACGGAACTAATACTGTCGATTCTGATTATGATGTTATGGGAGTTGGTTTCGGACCAATAGATTATTATATTGGGATGAATAATTTTCATAGTAGCGGTACTTTTGAATTTCGAAAGAACGTGGACGGCATCTTAGAAGGAAGCATTTATGAAATCCGTAAATTTGTAAGGCTATGTACATCATTTAATCCTAATGTTATTCCTCTATTGTATATTAATCCGGATAATTATTTAATTAAACATGATTATGGTTTGGATTTATTATATAGAAAGGATTTGTTTCTTTCAAAATTAGTATATAGTACGTTTGTGGGATATGCTAAAGCACAAATGTCAAGAGCAGCACACGGAATTACTGGACGGTTGGGTTTAAGGAGAAAAGGTCTCATTGAGACATATGGTTATGATGTAAAAGCGGCGAGCCATACTATTAGACTTTTAAATATGGCGTGTGAAATTTTAACCGATGGTAAGGTTAATGTTTGTCGAACTGGTATAGATGCTGATGAATTAATCGCTATTCGCAACGGTAAATATAATTGGGATGAATTTGTTCAATTGACGGAAGAAAAATTTGAAAATGTTGAAGTAATTTGGGAACATTCTCCTTTACCAGAAAAGCCCGATGAAGAACCCATTAATAAGTTAGTTACTAATTTAATATATGATGCGGTTATTACTCAATGGAAAAAAAATTAATTAAGTGTTTTTTAAAAGTATTTCCTAATTATTCTCCTAAAGAATTTTTAACTTTAGGTTCTGATACTTGCGAAGAATGGGATTCTATTACTGTTATAAGATTAATTATAACTGTAGAAACTGAATTTGGAATCCGATTTACTTCCGATGAAATGGAAAAGATGGATTCTTTCCAATCATTTATGGAGGTTTTAACAAGTAGATGAAAGGATTAATAACAGATTTAGATAATACGCTTTGGGGTGGAGAAGCTGGAGAACAACCAAGTTATTCACTCGATACTACCGGGATGTATTCACAATACCAGAGTTTTTTGAAACGATTACATCTTGAAGGTATACTTTTAGGAATAGCTAGTAGGAATAATCATAATCGTATTGTTCAGGTATTTGAACACAATAAACATCATTTTTTACCTTTAGATTATTTTACTTTACGGCCGAGTTGGGGGCCTAAGTATAAAACTATTACCGAAATTTTAAATACTTGGAATATATTGGCGAGTGATGTGGTATTTGTGGATGATAATCCTTTTGAAATAGCACAGGTTGAATCTGTGCATAATATCAATACAATATTATTTGATCCTAATGATTTTTGGGGGGTTATTGAAAAATTACGAAAGTATTTCCCTAAAAAGGAAAAGATCTTATATGAGGATACTATTCGGGCTTCTAGTATAGAGCGAGGCGTTGAATTTGAAAGAGAGAAGAAGGAATTTGATAATGAGGATAAATTTTACGATAATTTAGACCAGCATATTACGGTTTCTTATGATGTGCGGTTTTGTGAACGCTCCTTCGAATTAGCTAATAAAACTAATCAGTTTAATATGGATGGTAAGAGATATACTTGGAAAGAATGGAATACATTAGAAGGAATAAGTTTTTCATTATCATATTCGGATAAATTTGGAGATTTAGGTAAAATTTTGGTTTGTAGGATAGATAGTTCCGGAACTATTCGTACTTTTTGTATGAGTTGTAGGGCAATTGGTCGTCGGATAGAATATTTTGCTTTACATTTAGCGTTTGTTATGTTTGACTATATTAAATTTCCTTATATAGCAACATTTTCTAATGCTCCATTTTATAAGTTTATGAGAACGGTATTGATTGGTGAGGAACGTTTCTTTAATAAAGGTGAATTATATTTACCAAAAATATTAGATAATTGGTGTACTGATGCTGCATAAAGCTACATTAGAGGAATTGTCCGAGATACAAAAAGGATTTAAATTGTATGTAGATGAAGGACATTTTACATATATTAGGCATGATTATATAGTTAGGTCTATTGAAGCTAAGGAAGTATTTTACGATAATGGAGTTATAGCTATTATTAGACAGATGAAACGTGCTGGAAGAATAGGAAATTTTAGATACGGCGCTGGAGCCTGGCATATACATAAATTTTTGTCTTTGGATAAAAAGAATACTGTTGCTCCATTCGTTTTTATGAGAAATTTTTTGGATGAATATGTTAAATGCGGATTAGTATTTTGTACTGTACATATTTCAAATTTACTTTCAATTGGATTTTGTAAAGCTATAGGATTTAAAGTTGTTGGTGATATTAGTTGGTCGGATGGTACAATTCCTGGGGTTGTTCTCGCATTAAATAGATCTGAAGGGTTTATTAGCCAATTATGTTAGAGATACGTGGTAATATTTGGGATTATTGGGATAGTGGGGCGAATATTCTCGTTACTACCAACGGAACAGTAACTTCTAATAAATGTGCTGTTATGGGGAGAGGTATAGCTTTACAAGCTAGTAGAAAATTCCCACATTTAAAGAGTCGTTTAGGACAACAATTATTACATTATGGTAATCACGTTTTTCGTTTTTATGATTTGAAGATAGTAACATTTCCGGTTAAGTATAATTGGTATGAAAAGGCTGATTTGGATTTAATAGATCGAAGTGCTAGAGAATTAAAGACTTTGTTTCCTGAAGGTTCGAGCGGATTAGATCCTATTTATTTGGTTAGACCTGGTTGTATGAATGGTAAATTAGATTGGGAAGATGTTAAACCGGTTTTAGAAAAATATTTAAATAATAATTTCATTATAGTTGAAAGGAATTTATAAATGCAAATGCAAGTGACCGAACAAGATATTGAGGATATGTTAAAGGCCAGTAATATCGGTGTTCAGATTATAGAAACTCAATTAAATGGTATTAAAGCCATGGTGGATAATGTTAATAGTTTAGCACAAGTTGTTATTAGAATGGAACGCGCCACTCCGAACCCCAAAGAACAAGGAGCTTATGATTTTTTTACTGGATTAACAAAATTCTTAAATGGTCTTGGTGCTGAAAAGCAATTAGAAGGACAAAAATTGTTAACCACCGTAAAGCAGTTGGAAGAGGCTAAAAGTAGGATTAGTTCGAATATTATTATACCTACTATGAATGAAAAAAATCTTTAAAAAGATTTGACAATTCTTTTTTAGTGTGTTATACTTGTATAGTAATAAGACATAAATAGTAATGTGATGGTGTTCTGTTCGGTTACTTCTTTTATTTAAAAAGCCAAAAAACCGGACTATTTGTTCCTCACAGTAATTAAATAGGAGAATATAGATGCTAGAAAGTAAACCGATCGTTCCTATACAACCTTCAGCGGGTGTGTATGGTCCGGAAAGTCTTCAATTGTTTAAACGTTTTAACCGAGATACATACCTCGGCGCGTTTGGTGTACAAGCTCCACCTTTTAATGTTTCTAAACCAGTGAAGAGATGGTTTGATACGGAAGTATTGTCGGTATGTGTAGAAAATGATAACGATCCTAATGTGGAATTAGTCCAATATTCGGTATTTGATCGTGATAAGATTAAGAAAATTAATATGACGGTTAATTCGGCATCGGAAATAAATCTACCGGGATTAGTTGTATATCCAAAGTTTGTACCTGTTCCCACATTAGCGAAGCAATTTATTAATTTTGGTAGTTCTACGATTGTAAATTCTATCAATGTACTAAATATTTGTTCGTATGAAGAAGCCGTTGTAGTTGCTGCAACTTTGGGTCTTTTAAAAGAATCAGTTTCAGAATCTCGATGGGAAACATTTGGTGAAATTTCGTGGAATGGTGAAACTCGTAGACCTTGGTTAATTACATTTAAAGGATCAAAACTTCAGGCCGCGTTTTTGTTACAAAGAATATATAGTAATGGTGTAGGCGCGCCTGGTAAGTGGGATATGAGTTCTGTAGAACCTGTTTGGGTGAGTGATCTCCAGGTGTCTGGGGAACAAGTTCCAGTTGAAGTGCCAATTCCAGTCAGAGCATTAGCTAGTAATGAACGTATTAAAGTTACTCCATTTGCTGTACAGATTTATAGAACAGATGTTCCTAATCTGTTATTGGATGTACCTCTTGGGGGGTTAACACCGGAGCAAGCTTCTGCCGTATTAAAGATTAATGATATTGCGGTAAATGTACAAAAATTAGTTGATGTGGTTGTTCCAAGGCTTAATTAGTTCATAGCGGGTAAGTGGACGGGTGCCATGTAAGGCTCATAACCTTTACGAGGCCGTTCGACTCGGCAACCCGCTAATTTTAAATACGTGGTGATTGTTCGATTACATCTAAGGAACTATTCCCAAAAAATAGTTAAAAACAAAATCGGACTAATTGTTCCCGTATGTAAATATAATAAGTGTGTGGTGTACTGTTCGGTTACTTCTTTATATTAAAAGTAAAACACCGGACTATTTGTTCCTACATTTAGATGATCGTAAGTAATAACGTGGTGCGGATTCAGTTACTTCTTGACAATTAATATACTGGATTACTTATTCCCGTTATACGTGAATTTGAGGATATTATGAAAATCAATAAAACCAAACGCAATAGAGTTCCGACACCAAGAACACATGGTGGATCGGTGGCGCACAAAATCAACTTTGAAAAACAATTGGAGCGTAGTGTTCTTTCTTGTTTCCTTTGGGAAGATCTTCATTATGAAGGTGGCGAAAGTGTAGCTGATCGTATTAAAAATTTGGTAGGTAAAGTTGATCCGCATTTTGTATATGACTTAGCTGTTCGAGCTAGAACGGAAATGCATCTCCGACATGTTCCTTTATTTTTATTGAGGGAGTTGGTTAGATATACGACAAACTCAATAGTCAAAAGGATTCATAGTGGTGATACTGAAGCTGCCAAATATAAGTTTGATAGTGATGAAATTGGTCCTATAGTTCGGGAAGCATTGCCTCAGGTTATTTTACGTGCTGATGAATTAGCCGAATTTCTTTCATTATATTGGAAGGATAATAAACAACCTATTGCTGCGTCCGTTAAGAAAGGTTTAGCAAAAGCTTTTGATAATTTTAACGAATACCAGTTTGGTAAGTATAAAGGTAAAAAGGGTAACGTTAGTTTACGTGATGTAATGTTTTTGGTTCATGCTAAACCGGAAAATTATAATAAAGAAAGTTTGTATGCACAAATCGCGGATAATACTTTGGAAATCCCCGATACATGGGAAGTTGCTTTAAGTTCAGGTAAGGATAAGAAAGAAACTTGGATTCGTCTTATTGAAGAAGGTAAACTTGGTGGATTGGCTATTCTCAGAAATTTGAGAAATATGGAGAATTCTGGTGTTCCGTTAAAAATTATATTATGGGCTATTCAAAATGGTAATTATGATCGAGTTTTACCTTTTAGATTTGTAGAAGCAAGAAAGTGTGTGACTAATCCTAAGATTACCGAAGTTTTAGATGAGGCTTTGCAGAACACATTAGAACCAGAATTATTTGGTTCTACTTTAATTGTTGTTGATAAGTCCGGATCTATGTGTTCTTCTGTTTCTAATAAATCAAATACGACTAGATTGGATGCTGCTATTTCTTTAGCTATTATGGGTAAGGGTCTTTCTGAAAAGTGTACAGTTTATGCAACAGCCGGAGATGATTTTCGTCGGATACATGCTACAGGATTAGTTATTGGTTTTGGATTTAAACTTGAAAATTCTATTAGAAATGCTAATATTGGTGGTGGCGGCATTTTCTTGGTTCAATGTTTGGAGCATATCGCAAAAGAAACCAAACAAGCTTATGACCGAGTTATTGTTATTACCGATGAACAGGATTGTGATAAGAAGTTGAAACCGGAAGATGCTCCAAAACTAGGAATCAACAATTATGTTGTGAATATTTCAGTTGAGAGAAATGGTATTAGTTATAAGAATGGTTGGGAGCATATTGACGGATTTTCAGAAAATGTGTTTCGTTATATTGCGGCTTGTGAATTAGATTTTGGATTAAATCATGAAGAAAAATGGAATTAAACTAACGTGGAATTTTGATATTTTTATAGATGGTGAAATTGGTTGCTCTTATATTTCCGATAATGATAGTCATTTAATTTTTTACGGTGATGAAGTAATAACAAAAAGTAAAACCATCACTATAATTTTTGATTATCCTTTAGATGGTAAATTTCCAATGGTTTTTAAATCTAGAAATGGATTTACCAGAGCTAAATTTTATGAGTGTGTTTATAGAGGTTATCAAAAAATATATAAATCCGAAGATAAGTATGGTGTTTGGGGTCATTGTATTGGTGATTTGTCTCTTGGTTGCGCTACAGAAATTAGTCCTGGTAAATTTGAACTAGGTATAGATTCTTAATCCTTGTAGAGTTAGAGTCCTTCTAACTCCTTATAAATATTAGTGTTGCATTTGATCTCTGTTTGTGTTATTATAATAGTGTACAGTTAAGATTGATTGGGCCTCTTAACTCAATTGGTTAGAGTGCTATCCTTACAAGGTAGAAGTTGGAGGTTCAATCCCTCCAGAGGCCACCATTTATAATGAAAGAGAGAAATTTCTTCTTAAAACGAGGATGTATTGCGTAAAGTAATGAGAAACAACATAACTTCACAACTTATTTCTAAGGTAAACGTTGAAGAAGAGTTGAAAAGTAGGATTATTGGTCAAAATGGTGCAATAGAAAAAATTGTGCCATTTATTGAAGTGTATAATAGTGGATTGTCTGTACCAAATCGGCCAGCAGCCAGTTTTTTTATTACCGGACCGACTGGTGTGGGTAAAACTAAGTTGGTCGAAACTTTGGCAGAAATTATACATCTTGATAAGAAAAATGTTTTATTCATCGATTGCGGCGAATATCAAATGGAACATGAGGTAGCTAAATTGATTGGCGCTCCTCCTGGATATTTGGGACATAGGGAAACACAACCAGCAATTACTCAACAAAAGTTGAATGCCGTTAAAACGGATAAATCTAATTTAAGTATAGTATTGTTTGATGAGGTTGAAAAGGGTGCTGCTTCTTTGCACAGAATACTTTTAGGTATTTTGGATCGTGGTGTTTTGAGATTAGGTGATAGTGGAATTGTTAATTTTGATAATAGTATTATATTTTTTACTTCGAATATTGGATCACATCAAATGCAAAAAGCAATGGCTGGTGGATATGGATTTAATAGTGGAAGAGATACTACTAAACAAGTTGGTTTAAGTGAAATGAAGAAAAAGTTTCCTCCCGAATTTATTAATAGATTGGATGAAATACTATTTTTCAATTCTTTGACTGAAAAGGATATTGAAGGAATTTTAGACTTAGAATTAAACAATATTGTTGAACACATTAAAAAGAGATATAATGAAAATTTTGAGTTATTCCTAACGAAAAATGCTCGGATGATGTTGATTTCAGAGTCATTTTCGAATGAGAGTGGGGCTAGAGAATTAAAGAGAGTGATACAAAAGAAAATTTTACAACCCATTGCCAAGCTTATTATTGGCGAAAAAGATGGTGAAAAGCAATTTTCTTTGGTAATTAGGGATAATGAGCTTGTGATACTCAGAGAAAAGGAACAGACAATGAGCGCCTGATGCTGAAGTAGTCGAAGCGGTGGGCTGCAAACCCACTCTTAGTGGGGGCGGGTCCCACCGGGCGCTCCAAGAATTATGGAACAATTAAGTATACCTGTAAATTTACCGTGTGCGGTAAATATAAATGATGATGAAACTTATACCGCACAATGTTTATGTTTACCGATTTGTATTTGTGGTGAAACAAAAGAATTGGTAATAGAAGCATTGCGGGCTCATATCCATCAGCATTTGATGATAAATATTTAAATGTATGTTTGGCTGAGATAGATAAAAGCGCCAGGCTGTAACCCTGGTCTCCCTCGGGAGTACGGAGGGGCGGATCCTCCAGCATACACCAACCATATTTTATTGAAAATAAAGAGGTTAAATAGTAGTTGTATGGTGATTATAACTCAATTGGTTAGAGTGCCAGACCGTGACTCTGGAAATGTGGGTTCGAGCCCCACTATTCACCCCAAAATTTTATGAGGAAACTTATTCCTATAGATAAGAGATGTTTAGGATGTGGTAAGACATTAAACGTTCGTTCTTTAAAAGAAGAAAGGAAACGAAAATATTGTCACGTATCTTGTCAGAGGATGCACGATCATAATGATTATATTTTAAAGTGGAAATTGGGAAAGGTTTCTGGTAATAAAAAACCATGTGGTATTTCGGCATATGTAAAACGTTACCTATTTGATAAATATGATAATAAATGTGCGGAGTGTGGATGGAATCAAATAAATTTAATTACTAAAAGAATTCCATTAGAAATACACCACATTGATGGTAATTGGAAAAATACTAAGGAAAATAATTTAATACTTTTGTGTCCAAATTGCCATAGTTTAACATTTACGTTTGGTAGATTAAATTACGGTAATGGTAGAATTTAGGATAAAAATATGGCATATAAGCACAAGTTAGTTATAGAAACATTATTCAATATGATTTAGGACCAAGGTGTTTTAATGTTGCTGTTGTAACATCGAATGAAGAAGTGCTAGATATAAAATTAGGCGGTTCGCCGGCGTAGCTCAATTGGAAGAGCGCTTGCCTTGTAAGCAAGATGTTGGAGGTTCAAGTCCTCTCGCCGGCTCCATTAGTTTAAATACTGGGTAGTAAATATCATGAAAAAACGAAATTGGATATGTAAGAAATGTAAAGATGACCATTGCCACGTTTGTGGTAGAAAAATGGATTTTTATAATTTTGGAACTCAATATTTTAAGAGAAATTCTTGGCATTGGGTTTGTAAGGGTTGTTCAGAATAAAATGAACACCTGGTTAATAGCTGATACGCATTTTGGACACAAGAATATTATCCGATATTGTGCTCGTCCATTTACAGACGTACATCAAATGGAAGATATTATTATTCGAAATTGGAATAAAGTTGTAACTAATGAAGATATAGTATTTCATTTAGGTGATTTTGGTCTTTTTCTTCCTGGTGCTCTTACTTCCATTTATTATAGATTAAACGGATTTAAGAAATTTTTAATAAAAGGAAATCACGATAAGAGTACTCAACAACTTTATAAAATGGGTTGGGATGCTGTATTAAAGGAAGTTACTTTAAAGACTTCTAGTGGACATAAAGTTCTTTTAAGACATAAACCTTTGGATACTAAAATTCCTGAACATATAGATTTTGTTATACACGGTCATTTACACGATAAGGAATGTATTATTCCACAACATTTGAATGTGTCTGTAGAAGCTATAAATTATACTCCTATTACATCGGATCACGCCATTAAACTTCTTTTAATGAAACAAAGAGTTGACAAAGTTTAGGAATCGTGCTATCATAAATTATGAGATACAAACACGTATTATCGTTAATTGTTGAAACTCCAGATATGCAGAATAGTACATTAGCCGAAGATGTTCAAGGAATGTTGAATGTATTATGCCCTTTAACGTTTAAATGCGAACCACTCGAATTGAATGAGGAAATGTATTATGAAGCTACCGACTCTATATCATAAAAGTAAGAGTGGTTCAATTCGTCAATGGACGGTTTGGACTGAAGGTAATGTAATTAAAACTGAACATGGTACGGTCGGTGGCCAAATGCAAATTGCCACTAGAAATGCGGAAGCTAAGAATGTTGGACGAGCAAATTCTACAACTTCTAATGAACAAGCGGATGCTGAAGCCCAGTCTATGTGGACATATCAGAGAGACCGTAAGTATAGGGAATCTATTAAAGCCGCTCAAGAGGATGAATTAGCTCTTCCTATGCTTGCACGAAGTAAGGTATTTAAACGCGAAGAAAAAAATAGGTATCCAGTTGATGTACAACCTAAGTTTGATGGGGTTAGGTGTTTGGCGTTTAAGGAAAATGGTGAAGTTAAGTTGACTTCCCGGAATGGAAAACCGTGGACTGTTCCTCATATTGCTAAGATTTTGGCGCCATATCTCCATGATGGTGATGTTTTAGATGGTGAGTTGTATGTTCACGGTATAGGATTTCAGACTATCACTAGTTGGGTGAAAAAGCTTCAACCAGATACCGCTAAAGTTTGTTACTATGTTTATGATTGTCCTGAATTTAAGGGTGGTGATTTTAGGTGGCAAATTAGACAGGATAATAAAGATGAGATTTTACATGGAGTAAATTCTCCATATATTATAAATGTACATTCGTATCATGCATGGAATGCTGATGAGGTTTTCAAATATGCCGCTGAATTTGTTTCCCAAGGTTTTGAGGGTGGTATAGTTCGTTTAACGGATGGAATGTATCGTTATGGATACCGTTCTAACGATCTTTTGAAGGTAAAAGATTTTAAGGATGAGGAGTTTGAAGTTGTTGGTCATACGACAGGTGAATTGGGAACTAAAGAAGCTAATGCAGTTATTTGGGAATGTAGGACTAAAGATGGTAAGAAATTTAAAGTGAGACCACGAGGTTCTATAACTGATAGAGAAACGATGGCTATTAGGGCTATTAGGCGAATAGGTCATTTATATAAAGTGAAGTTTTTTGAATATACCGATGATGGACTTCCGAGATTTCCTGTTGGTTTGGGATTTAGAGATACTATGGATATGTCATGACTTTAAATGAACAATATGAAATCGGAGATATGGGTATAGGCGCGTTTCGCGGGTCTGGCGGAAATATGTAAAAAGAGTCATTTAGGTACATTTTGGATAACAAATGGTAAAATTTCTAAATTAAGTAGGGGTGAAATTCCTATAAATTGGTATAAAGGACGAAAATGTGCGAAATTAACCTAATAGGTAAGGTGCTAGCCTTCCAAGCTAGTTATATCGGTTCGAGCCCGATATTTCGCTTTGTTTATATAAAATTTTTATCGGGGAATTATGTTAGCAGATAAAATCATTAAACGAATCGAATTTTTAAAGCCTAAGATGGCCAAAAAAATACGCGAGTCGCTTTACCGAGTAGATATCCGAAGAATGGAAGAATATTTGATACCTTATGAAGAATATATGTTATCTATTGGCGAATCTTTAGATTATGGTGTGGATTGTTATTTGAAATTGTGTGATTCGATGTTGTATGAGCGGATCCGGTTTATGCAAACCGGACACTATAGTAGTAATTCTTTTGGTGAGGTAAATGAAAGAGTTTATGATAATTCAATAGTTATGCGGGAGCATATGTTTGGATTAGCTTTAGCTCAATTTTTGTGGAAAGAACAATATTCTAGATTTTGTTTTTTTGAGGAAAATTTGATAAAATATAGGGATTCTATTGATAGATATTTGGAAATTGGTGGCGGTCACGCCCTACATCTTAATCGGGCTATAGATACTTTATATTGCGGAACAAAATTTGATTTAGTGGATATTAGTTTAGAATCTATAAAACTTTCTGAAGGGATAGTAAGATATCCTAAACTTCAATCTCATTTGATGGATATTCACGATTTTTTCCCAATGAAGGGTTATGATTGGATTAATATTGGGGAAGTTCTTGAACACGTAGAAGATCCTGTTAAATTGTTAAAAAAGGTAAGATCGTTGATGGCACCTGATGGTGATGTTTTTATTAGTGTGCCGGCAAATGCCCCAACTATAGATCATATTTTTCTATTTAATGATGCATCGGAAATACGTGATATGATAACGAGTGTGGGATTTGATATAGCGGATGAAATATTGGAATATAGTGAGGATTTGCCTGCTAATGAATTAGAGGAAAATAAAATAGCATTAATGTATGCTGCTATATTAAGATAAATACCAATTAGATAAAGTAGTTGGAGATAGGGGGTCGGATCCCGTAGAATCGACCCAGGCTCCACTAACAGCTTTATATGTTTTTCCATTTCTTAATGAGTAGACTTTAAAACCGTTTGGCGCGCCGGTTGCATTAGGAACACCTGTAGTTCTGATGCCAGACGTAATGCGATAAGTAGGTTGTGTCATATGAGTATTTATGGGGATTGATATGTGTAAATTTTATGGACTTCGTAGAAAAGATATTAACCAGTTTTTAGTCGCTAGATCTATGTGTGATGGTTCTCCTATGTTTGCTTCTGATTATATGCAAAGTGGTTTACGTATAGGAGTTAACTATTTTAATAGGGAAGTCTTAGCTGAGTGTGAAGCTGATTCAATACAAAAATTCTATAAATATCCTATTGAAGTTGTTGAGTTTGATATAGTAGAAGTTAAAAAGGTTTGATATTCTCGACTAGCTTAAAGGTAAAGCCCGCGGCTGTTAACCGCGTCATTGGGGTTCGATTCCCTGGTTGAGAGTTCCTGGGAACATTAATTGTGTTTATTTCCGATTAATGTTCCCAAAACATTCTTCTTGCAACCTACACATAAACATGCTATAATCATAGTATGAAAGTATTTTTTAGTTTAGCTTTAGATATGACAGCGGCAATTATTGCCGCTGGTACTATGGTTTTTATATTAAAAAGGCTAATGTTAAGGTTCGTAATTATTTAAAAAATCAAAAGGGAACTAATAGTTTTGGTCCCGGTGGGAAATATTAATGAATATAGTATATGTACATTATGGTGATATTGGTGAAATTGCCGTATTTCTTTGTGATGGTAAAAAACTGTCTTTTCAAGGTGTATATGAAAATTTGGCAGCGTTTTATGTGCTTTGGAAAGAAAAGAATGTGAAAAAGAATTGGAATATTACTCCTAAACTTAGTTTGGAGCAATGGATTCAATTAAAGATTGGACAAGTCTTGAATCCGATCTTTGGGCAGGTGGCGTAATTTGGCAGCCGCGCTAGCCTTAGAAGCTAGTGGGAGGAATCCCGTGAGAGTTCAAGTCTCTCCTTGCCCACCAAAAAAATATGAAACACCTAAATAATGGATTAAACTTGGCGTTGGGTTTGTTGATTTTACATAGATGTACTCCTGGTGATTTTTGTGTTCAACCCGAACACGATTTTGTGTTTGCTGGCCTAAATGCTATACCAAATACAGAAGAGAAATATGTATTAGAAGGTCTGGGTTGGGAAGAAGATTTGTATTTTGAATGTTGGGTATATAGGATTTAAAAAGATGAAAAAATTATTTACTTTTATTGTTTTAACGTTTGGATTGATGTTAACGCCAGCGTTTGCGGATATGGTTACTGTGAAGTATGTTGGCAGTCAAGGTGTTGTTTATAATAGTTATTGGACAGGTCCTTCATCACTATTAGTGGATAATGATCCTGTAACAGGATTGTGTTTCGATTTTGAACACGGCATTCGTTTAAATGATATTTGGACAGCTAATGTGGTTTCAATGCACGATTTGGCAACATATACTCCGGCTTATCATTATGGTGAAGTTAATTGGTTAGATAAGTATGAAAAGATTGCTTGGCTTGGGAACCAAATGTCATTGAATCCTTCTTCGCAATATGGACCAATTCAATGGGCTATTTGGAGTCAGTTGACACCAATAACTCCTAATGTGGCCACACAAAGTTGGATAACTGCCGCAAATGTAGCGCATACTAATGGTATTCCAACATATAATGTGGATTTTTTGTTTCCTGTAACAGAATGTAAGGGACAAGCATTTATGATTCCTTCGACGGTTCCGGAACCAAATAGTATCGTGCTGTTAAGTGCGGGATTAGTTTTAATTGCAATTGGAAGTATTAGGCGTAAGTTGACATCGTAATGAGTTTGATATATAATAGTAGTATGACAATTAATCTACATCTTTGGCGATTTACCATCTAGCTCTCCGAATGGGGCTAGATGGTGTAACTGGTGTGCATACCGGTCTGAAAAACCGAGGGTGACAGTTCGATTCTGTCTCTGGCCACCTTATGCGGGAGAGTAGTTTAATTGGCAGAATAATGGACTCCAAACCCATTGGTCCGAGATCGTGGCTCGGTTCTCCCGCCATTATATTAGGAAAATTAAATTATGACTTGTTTAGAATATTTGAATGAAGAAATTTTAAAAGAAGGTTTTGGTTCAGTTAGATATACTGAAGAGGAATGTCAAGACCTGATTATAGAATCCCACCGTTATATTAGAGAAAACGCATTAAAACTTAACAGATTTAGGAGAAATTTAACTAAGTGGCAGTATTTTTGCCTTTACTTAGCTAATATTGATATTTGGAATTTAAAATGAGATTTTATACTAATGTACAAGTGAGTGGTGATAATATTTTGATTCGTGAAGTGGTAAATGGAAAAAGAAAAAAGCGTAAAGAACAATATAATCCTACACTTTACGTACCATCATCCAAGAAAACACAATTCAAAACTCTTAATGGAGATTATGTTGAACCAATAAAACCTGGGTCGATGTACGAAACGAGAGAGTGGATTAAGAGTTATGATAATGTTAGTGGGTTTGAAATTTTCGGACAAACAGCATATCAATACGCTTGGATAGCAGATGAGTTTCCAGAAGAAACCGTAGAATACGATATTAAGGATATTTGTACAGTATCTTTAGATATTGAATGTGAGAGTGAAAGAGGCTTTCCATCTCCTGAAACAGCAACCGAACGAATAAATGCTATCACTATTCGGGACATACAAAAGAAACAGACATATACTTTTGGATTGATTAAACCATATAGTAGTGATAATCCTGAAAGCGTATATTTCCAATGTTTTACGGAAGAAGATTTGTTGACCAAATTTATAGATATGTGGAATATAATTTCTCCAGATATTGTAACTGGTTGGTCAATTAGTTTCTTTGATATACCATATCTTGTTAATCGTATAAAAAAACTTTTAGGTGAAGATGAAGCGAAGCGTTTATCTCCATGGAATAGATTGCGAGAAATCACTGTTGCGTTCATGAATAAGGATGTCCAAAGTTATGAAATATCGGGGATATCTATTATTGATTATTTGCGGATTTATAAGAAATATACTTTTGCGTCTAGGGAGAATTATCAATTAGGTTATATTACGCAATTGGAATTAGGTAAGACTAAGGTAGACCATACCGAATATGATAGTATGAGCCTATTCTATAAGAACGATTGGCAAAAGTTTATTACATATAATATCGAGGATGCGTTACTTGTTGAGGAATTGGAGAAAAAATTAAAGTTAATTGATTTAACTTTAATGGTAGCATACCAGGCGCATATCAACTATGAGGATGTTATATCTCAGGTAAGAACTTGGGATACGATCATTTATAATTATCTGAAACGTGATAATATAGTAATTCCTCAAAAGATTCATATGAGTAAAGATACTCAGTATGCTGGTGCATATGTTAAGGAACCAAAAGTTGGATTGCATAAATGGGTTGTTTCGTTTGATATAATTTCGCTTTATCCTTCCATTATAAAGTGCTTAAACATCGGTACAGAAACTAAAATTAATGATTTGTTTTGGGGTCCATGTGGGCCTGATATTTTGTTGGATAAAAAAGAATCATTTGAGTCATCATTGTCCACAGCCACCAATAGCAATTATACTCTTGCTGTTAATGGTGTGTATTATAAGAAAGATAGGATTAGTTTTTATTCCAAAATGATTGAGAAGCTATTTAATGATCGCGTCGAATATAGGAAAAAAGCAAAGGAAGCAAAATTAGAGATGAATAGGATTGATGAGGAAATAAAATGTAGAGGAGTGAAATAAAACGAGGCCGTGGGAAAGGGTGGATAGCTTATGGACTTGGTAAGTCTAACGGACAAAGAGTTAATTGATTATAAAGAACAGAAAAAACAAGAAAACCAAAGATATGAAATAAAACAACAGGCAACCAAGATCCAATTAAACTCGTTATATGGAGGGATGGGATCGCCATGGTTTCGGTACTTTGATGTACAAAATGCTGAAGCTGTTACGTTAACCGGGCAATTCATTATTCGATATATTGAGCGGGAAATGAATGCTTACCTAAATAGAGTTTTTAAGACTAAGGATAAAACATACGTTATTTATAGTGATACGGATAGCATCTATGTAACCTTAGATGAAATAGTAAGTAAAGTATTTCCAGATGAATTGGATATAAAGAAGGTCGTATTATTTTTAGGTAAGGTTTGTATTGATAAACTCGAACCAGAATTAGATCGTTTATTTAAAGAGATCACGGAAAGATACTTGAATGGTATGCCTGGCCACTTGAAGATGAAGCGAGAAGTTATTGCTAATAAGGCTATTTGGACAGGTAAGAAACGTTATATTTTGAATGTATATGATAATGAAGGTGAGGTTTTAGAAAAACCTAAATTAAAAGTACAAGGTATTGAAATTAAAAAGTCCACTGTTCCAAAATTTTGTAAAGTTAAAATGGAAGAAGCTATAAACATTATCATGAATGTTGGTGATAATGATGTTTTGATTAAGTTTATAGAACAGGCTAGAGAAGAGTTTAATGACCTTCCGGCTGAAGATGTTTCGTCTCCCAGGGGAGTAACTGGACTAGAAAAATATTCAAAAGCAGATAAATCGGTCCCCTTGCATACCAGAGGGGCATTGTTGTATAATAGTTATATAGATTCGCTCAATTTATCTATGAAGTATCAAAAAATTATGGAGGGCGAGAAGATAAAGTATGTTTATCTAAAAGTTCCGAATCCGACGAAAGATAAAGTTATAGGATTTTTAACCAAATTACCTCCTGAATTTAAATTGGATGAGTATGTGGATTATGATGTTCAGTTTGAGAAGAATTTTATCGAACCTTTAAATGCGATTCTGAAAGTTATTGGTTGGGATTGGGAAAAGAAGTCTAGTTTGAGTCGGTTCTTTTGATTATATGTCGTTTATTTTTGGAATTGATGATTTTGAGTATTATAAAATTATGGATATATGTTTAGTTGAAAGGTGTTTATTGTGTGATAGTATGGGTAAAATGGAATGCGATGCTCATGGTGGATATATTAAAACTTATTCCGGATTTGATCTATTTCCAGAACATCCGGATCCAAAAAGTATTTGTATAGAGGATATAGCTAATGCTTTATCCAAAATTTGTAGGTGGGGTGGGCATATAAGTGAATTTTATTCGGTCGCACAACATAGTATATTGGTGTCCAGATTATGTGAAGATGAAAATGCTTTAGTAGGTTTATTACATGATGCGTCTGAAGCTTATTATGGAGATATGGTAAGACCTTTAAAATATTTACCTCAAATGCAGATATTTAGGGATTTTGAAAAGTCTTTATCTATCGCTATAGCCAAAGCGTTAGGTTTAGATACAATTGAAAAGAACGAAAATGTGGATGATGCTGACCAAATGATGTTGGCTTTAGAATCTTTGAGATTTAGACATAATGATTGTACGTGGCCATTAGATATTGTTACTGAGCTTGAACCAAAGCTTAAAATGAGTAATATATCAAATTGGCTTAGAAATGGACTATTGGTGAATGTATTAAGTCCTAAGCACGCTAAAGATGAATTTTTATGGTATTATTACAAATTTACAGGAGATATATGGCAAGAAAAAGTAAAGAAAAAGATGATGGCTATTTCGGAGCAATGTTAGCGGAAACCAAAAATGAATATGCTTCTGTTGTAAAAGATGGTATTGTAGGTGATATTAAAAGTTATATTGATACTGGTAATTATGCGTTAAATGCTCTTTTATCTGGTAGTTTATATGGTGGTATTCCTAATAATAAAATTATAACATTTGCTGGTGATCCATCAACGGGTAAAACGTGGTTTGTTTTGGGGATTGTTAAAAATTATTTAGAGCAATTTAAGAATGCTGGAGTATTCTTTTTTGAATCTGAAGGAGCTTTAACTTCATCAATGATTTCTTCTAGAGGAATTGATACGAAACGAATGTTTATGTGTCCTGTCGAAACCATTGAAGATTTTAAAACACAGGCTTTACGGATTGTAAATAAGCAATTGGAGATTCCTGAAGCTGACCGAAGACCGATAATGATATGTCTTGATTCTCTCGGTATGTTATCATCTACAAAGGAAATGGAAGATACGGCATCCGGAAGTGATAAAGCAGACATGACAAAGGCGCGGTCAATTAAAGCCGCACTTCGGACTTTAACATTACGTTGTGCTAAAGCTGAAATTCCGGTTTTGATAACTAACCACGTTTATAATGCTATTAGTTATATTCCAACAAAAACTATGGGTGGTGGTATGGGTATTGTATTTGCCGCTGCAATAGTTGTGTTTTTAAGTAAGTCAAAAATAAAGGATGAAGATAAAGCGGTTATAGGGACAACTATTACTTGTGTTACGAATAAGAGTAGGTTAACTAGAGAATTCCAAAGATGTCAAGTTCAATTAATTTTTGAATCAGGATTAAGAAAATATTCTGGACTTTTAGAATTGGGTGAGAAATATGGTGTTATTAAAAAAGATGGACATGGATGGTTATTTCCTAGTGGTGTTAAAGTTAAGTTAAAAGATTTGGAAGAGTCTCCTGATGTATATTTCACAGATGAAGTTTTAGCTGCTTTGGAACCATGCGCTATAGCCGAATATTGTTATGGTACAGGTGCACCTTCAGATGAAACGGAAGAGGTAGAAAATGAGTAAACCACTTTATGTTTTTGTAGATAAAGAGAATGAGGAATTTGCAGCCATCAAATTAAAGGATCCTAGATATGATGGTTTGATTTACCATTATGGTAAAATTGGATTTAAACCCGAAGAAGAATTGGATAGAATGAAAATTATATTCGATTTTGAAGTTATAGAAAATCCTAAAAATTTAACGAATGATGATTTTAATAATCAGGATTTTATAGATTTGTTGGGGGATATTATTATTGATATTCTTTCATCTTCGATAACGGAACAAAAAGAAATTTTAAGAGGAAACGTTAAGTAATGTGGCATACGTTTTGTTATTTGTGTGGTACGGATATCTATATTGAGAAATATGATGATCTCCTCTGCGATTTGTGTTATGATAAGTTGGATGATGAAGATGAAAAAATAAAAAATGCCGATCTCGAAAACCATTTTACGAAATTTAATCCACGATGAAGATTATGCCAGAAAATCATTACCATTCTTAAAAGATCTATACTTTGAAGATCCTTCGGAACGGGCGATCTTTTTAAGTATTAACGAATTTATTGTAAAATACAATACATTACCCTCAATTGAAGCTTTACAAATTGCCATAGCGCAACAAAAGATAACCGAATCACAAATCGGAAATATAGCCGAAATTCTTAATTCTTTGAAGGTTAGAGAAGAAAAGGATATTTCCGAATGGCTTATAGATGAAACGGAAAAGTTTTGTCAGGAGAGAGCCATCGATATTGCTTTGTATGAGGCAATAGAAATAAGTAATGGTGAATCTAAAACTAAGGATAAAGGTTCTATCCCTAAGATTTTAGCCGATGCTCTTGCAGTTAGTTTTGATCCTCATGTAGGCCACAATTATATAGAAGATTCGGAAAAACGATTCGAATTTTATCATACAGTAGAAAAAAGAGTACCATTCGATTTAAAATATTTCAATACCATTACAAATGGTGGCTTGCCTTTGAAAACTTTAAATATTATTATGGGTGGTATTGGTGTGGGTAAAACGTTAGCTATGTGTCATATGGCTGCTGGTGCCATGAGTATGGGGTTTGATGTTTTGTACATCACACTTGAGATGTCCGAAGAACGAATTGCGGAACGGATTGATGCTAATTTATTAGATGTGGAATTAGATTTATTGAAGGATTTACCAAAAGATGTTTATATGAAACGGATAAGTCGTATCCGAGAAAAGACTGTTGGTAAATTAATCATAAAGGAATATCCTACGGCTAGTGCTCATGTCGGGCATTTTCGGCATTTATTAAATGAGTTATTCTTAAAGAAGAATTTTAAACCTAAAATAATTTACGTAGATTATATAAATATTTGCGCCTCATCCAGAATGAAGATGGGTGGTTCGGTAAACACTTACAGTTTTATTAAATCTGTAGCGGAAGAGTTGCGAGGATTGGCTGTAGAATTTGGTGTTCCTATCGTATCAGGAACTCAATTGACTAGATCAGGATTTACAAATTCGGATCCTGGAATGGAAGATACAGCGGAATCGTTTGGACTTCCGGCCACTGCCGATTTTGTTGTTGTAATAGTTCAGGATGAAAGTCTTGAGCAATTGGGTCAGATGATGGTAAAACAAATTAAAAATCGTTATAGGGATAAAGCAAAAAATCGTAAGTTTATTATAGGTGTTGATAAGCCAAAAATGCGTATGTTTGATGTTGATCCCGCCGCACAAAATTTGGTTGATGGTGAATTAGATATGACAGAACCTAATAAAAAACGGTTTGATAAGAAGGAAAAATTTAAAGGTTTTAAGTTTGGAGAATAATATGACCGAAACAGAATTACGAGAGCTTTTTGACAGAATAATGAAAACTTTGGATAAACTAATATCGGATGTAAATGAATTAAAGAAATGCCAAATTACACATCACCATTACCATTATGGGTATCAGGTCCCAGACCATTACCATTATGGGTATCAGGTCCCAGAAATACAATATATACCAATTGTGCCATTGACGGCACCACCTAATACACCAACAATATATCCTTATATAACTTGCTTTAACGCACAATCGCCTGTTTGATTTTTCTTTGATAGTATGCTATACTAGTTAAGTAGATTATGATTAGCGAATATTGTGGGCGAGTGGCGGAATTGGCAGACGCGACGGACTTAAAATCCGTTGGGAGATATCCCTTTAGGGTTCAAGTCCCTCCTTGCCTACAAAGGAAAATATAATGCAAAAAGCTATTAAAATGGCAGTTCCACTTAACTATAGTGAAGAACAGATTACTCATGTGGTAGCTAAACGTGAGGTTTTTGATGTTTTAAATTTGAGTGAGGGGGATATATGGGTTACGGGTTCTTTTTGTAAAAATCCGATAAGTATACCTATCAGAGACATTGATTTCATTGTGTTCCGTGGTAGCGAACAAATAGCGAATTTAACACTTGAGCAAATAAAAGAAAAGTTGAAAATTGGGATAAATCCACCGGAGATTAGAATATTAAAGAACCTTAATATTATATCATTTGCTTTCCCTATTTACGATTCGGCGAACGGTCGAACGGATAGGTGGTGTCAAATTGACCTCATATTCGTTGATAATATATCCTACGCATCATGGTTTTATCTATCGACTAGAGATTCTAATTATAAAGGTGCACACAGGAATATTTTACTTTCTGTTATTGCGTCATTGATTAAATTAAATGTGGTTAAAAAATATGAAAATATTCCTGTTCGATGGAATAGATTATATTTAGAACCCGGTGGACTATATTGGGGCATACAGTCTATCGAGGGAAAAAGTGGAAAACCTACGACAACAAGGACGACGTTGAAAAAAGAATTTATTAGTAATAAACTCGGAGAAGTTATCAAAGAGATTCTTGGGGAAAATGCTTCCAGTCATGATACTGATTCTTTTGAACGAGTTTATAACTTTATAAAATCTCCCAAATTTCCATATAAAAAATATGTACCCATTATTTTGAAACGAGTAAAGGAAATTTATGAAAATGCGGAGATGATAATTCCTGAGGAAATAAAGAATGTTTAAAGATTTAGACCATATAGGATATGTTGTAAGAAGTATTCTAGAAAGTGTAGTAGGTTTTTCGAAACATTTGGGTGTTATTTGGTCTAGAAAAGTTTATAGAGATATTCAACAGGAAGTTAATGTTACTTTTATTACACAAGGTATAGGAAAAACATTAATAGAGTTGGTGGAACCTATTGGAAATGATTCTCCAGTTAAACGTTTTTTAGATAAAACTAGTGGAGGATTGCATCATCTTTGTTATACTGTAGACCGATTAAACGAGTCATTGAATTTTTATAGAAACTGTGGTTGCTTAATAGTTAAAGAACCGGAATTCGCTAAAGCATTTAAAGGACGAAGAGTAGCTTGGATAATGACACCTGAAATGCTTTTAATTGAATTATTGGAATTATAATTATGTTTATTGAACCTCATTTAAATCATATTGATAATCTTATATTTGAAGATCCAGAAAAATTATGTTCAATATTTTTTTATTTTATTCTAGGTGAGATTAAATATAAGGTTAAATGGGATGGTAATCCTTCGATCATATATGGTCATCACCTAGAAAATGGTAAGTTTTTTGTCGCAACTAAAAATGGATTTAATTCTAAAAGTAATCCAAAACTGATTTATAAACCAGAAGATATTGAAAAACATTATCCTAAATCATCTCCATATTTTAGATATATGATAGAAACCGCTTCGAATAAATTGCGGGCTTATGGTTCTCCAGGATCCGCAATGTATGTACATTGCGATTTACTTTTTGGAAATATGGAAATATTTAGAGATAATGATAAGAAATATATTGGATTTACTCCTAATTTATTAACCTATGGTATTAATGCGGAAAGCATTGAGGCAATTAAAATAATTCGGAGTGATTTAGGTATGGTAATTCATTCGGTGTACGATGTATTCGAAACTGGAGAAACATATACATTATATGAAATGCCTGAATATCATTTAAAATCTATTCAGGATATGTTTTTTCGGTGTAATACTTCTTCCAAAATTTATGTGGTGGATCATTCGGATTTGCAATTGAAATGGGACGCTACAAAACGTTGTGAGTTTTTTAAATATAATAATTACCTTAATGATATTTTAAATTCCGGACACTTTCAGAAATTATTGACATATGTTTCGGAGAATAAATTAACCAAACATTTTATAAAATGTATGAATAGGTCTGATTCGGCGAACTATAAAATTTCGGGACCTAATTTCACTATACTTTTACGAGACCATGTTCCAAAGAAATATCATAGTTCACTTTTTTCGGGAGCATTTTCAATTGGTTTTGATATGATGATTATTATTTTCGATTATTTGGAAAAATTGAAAGTTAAATTTTTAGAGGAAATTGAAGATCCGTTTGATGTATTTTATAATGGGATGAGAACAACACACGAAGGTTTAATATTGAATGATACCGGGATATATTATAAGTTAGTTAGTAGGAATAATTTCACTAAACGATTAATGGAAAAATATCATGGATAAGAGAAGAGTTATTTTTACATTTGGTAGGTTTCAACCACCAACATATGGACATATGGAATTATTTAAACATATGGGGGTTATTGCTCGTATTGATCCTATTGTAGTTTTTCCTAGTAGAGTGTGCGATGAAAAGAAAAATGATTTGAATAACAATCCTCTCTCAGTTGAAGAAAAAATATACTATTTACGAAACTCGGTTCCACCATATCCGGATTATGGTTCGTCGCCGGCGCTAGCTAAATGGATAAGTTGTCTTAATGTGCCGGAAGTTACTAATCCTTTCAATGCGGTAACTTATTTATCGGATACTTTACATTTTAATGATATTACTTTGGTGGTTGGTGGCGACCGTTTGATTGATCTCCAAAAAATTAAAAATTATATTAATCTTGAGGATAAAGAAAAGAGCTTAAATAAAACGCAATTTATCCACAATTTTCAAGTTGTGGGTTCACCAGATAGAAATTTTATTTCTGGTACTGTGATGAGGGATTTTGTTATGTCTGGTCTTTTTCAGTCTTTTGTGGGCGGATTACCACCAAATATGTCAGTTTCAAATGCAATCGAACTATATAATATATTGGGGAATCGTTTAGGCCAAGAAAGTGAAATTTCTCTATGTCGGTGACATTAAACGCGGTATTTGCAAAGTTGGCTCAGTTAGAAGAATCGAAAGTTCCGAGTCCGGATGAAAATATAACATTTTCGTATTTTCTATTGGATAGACCATCTTCTACTACTTTATACAAATGGGCTCAAGATAATAATATAAAAAATGTTGAAGCTCCAGAAAAGATGCATTCTACGGTGGTTTATAGTAGAGTTCCATTTAAAGGTTATAACACATATCAGAATAATTTGACGTTGAGTCCTACAACATATAGATTAGCGACATTAAATGGAGCGTTGGTTTTAATCTATAACCATCCTATAGTAAAACAACAAAATCGAATAGCTAGGAATTGTGGAGCGCAGTCAGATTATCCGATTTTCATTCAGCACATTACTATTTCATATTCTCCTGGTCCCATTCAACGTTTTTTGTTCAATAAATTATTAATCCCAAGGTTTCCTATAACATTCACAAGAGAGTATTTAGAATCGATAACAGCAGATACAAATATATGAATACTAACAAGGTATTAGATGCATATTATTATTTAGAGATAAAAAGCCAATACCGTTTTGAAGAAAAGGTATTGAAAATGCTTTGGTTTGCAGATGTTTTAAGTTTAAGGAAATATGGTCGTAGTGTTAGTGGATGTGATTTAGGTGGAGGTATTAAAGAACTTCCGGTTCGTGACGTTGAATTTGTGCGAGGAACTTATCGAGATTTTGGTAATTTATCTCGTTCAGATATGATGATTATGGATTTTGTATTTTTGTATTTTGAAGGAATGACTGAAAAGGAATGTGATGATTTTGAAATCCCCAATTCCATTTCTTTAGAAGGTATTTTAGAAGGTTTACCATATGCTAAGGAATTAATGGAAGATATTAAAGAAAATATCGCATTAAAGGCATATTTTAGAAAAGTAGGTATATGAGAATCCATTTTATCGTAACATCCAATAAAAAATTTAATTTTGGGTATTATCGAGCGGTGGTATCGGCACTCCACACCCAAACGGTTGATGGTGCCACTATCATTGAAACCGAAGGATTACCGGATTCAAAATATATCCAATATTTACAAAAAAATCCAAGAGTTAAATTTGAACATTATGATTTACCGGAAAGTTTACTCAAATATGTCCCAGCTATTCAAAAAGATTATATACAATGGAATATTCTTTATGAGCGTGGTGGTATTGTAGCTGATTTGGATACTATGTGGTTATTAGATATAACTGGTGATTTGGGAGATAAAGACATTTTAGTCCCTATGGATATATCGAAAATGGAAGATTGTGAACATCCATTTAATAATGCTATCATTATGGCTAAACCACAAAGTTTTATTGTTGGGGAGTTAATACATGAGTGTAAAAAACGTTTATTAAATCACCTTATTCCTATAAAATGGGGTGATACGGGACCAGCATTATTAACCAAAATTATCAAGGAAAATTTATCTAAAGTCCAAATTGGCGAATTTCGCGTTTATGGTGGTTTTGGTGGTCATGAAATTCTTAAATTTTATGATGGGACTATAAATGTTAGTCCAAAAACTAAAGTACTCCATTTATTTTCACAAGCATCTGGCGGCCGATTTGATGAAATATCGGAATGGGATATAAAGAAATGGCTTAAAGAACGCGGTCGCCATTATAAACCAATGTTTGATTATTTACAAACACATAAAGTTCGAAATATATTGGAAATAGGAACTTTTAATGGCGATAATGCCGTTGGGATGATTAAAACATCGCTTGCTCCTCAAAATGAAATTACATATTATGGTATAGATATATTCGAAAAATCGAATGAAAAAAAGACTCAGGATGAAGTTTTGAAAGGTTATAATTCTCCTCCACCTATAGATGTTGTTAAATCTAACATAGTGCAAAATACTGGAGCTAATGTATGTTTATTTAAAGGAGATTCAACATATACATTACCTCAATGTGCTTTACCTATAATGGATTTTATTTATATTGATGGTGGACATAGCGTTGATACCATTCGAAAAGATTGGCAAAATGTTCAGAGGTTAATAGGTCCTGATACCGCAATTTTCTTTGATGATTATTTTATTGGCCGTGATGATATAGGATGTAAGTTTCTTGAAAATGAGATCGATAGGAGCAAATTCAATTGTGGAGTAATAGGTGAAGTAGATGATTATGGCGAATTTCGAGATGTACTTATGTTGGTACACAAACACGAACCTTTAGATAAAGAATATTATTTACGTTTAACAGAAGAGGAAGGTCCGTTTTCTAAAACTTTAGGTGAAGCTGTATTAAATTTTATAAATCCTACTAGTGTTGTTGATGTTGGATGTGGTACTGGGCTCTATTTAAAACCTTTTATTGAACGGGGCGGTATATATGTTAAAGGTATGGAAATAAATCCTATTGCCGTTGAAAATAGTGTTATTTCTAAAGATTTAATAATTAAAAAGGATATTTGTAATCTAGGAATCTTTGCTTTTAAAGGCGACACGGGTGGTGTGGGTTATGATGTTGCTATTTGTTTAGAGGTATTCGAGCATATAAATGAGGTACACATACCTAAAGCATTATTAAATTTATGTGGTTTATCGGACCTTATAATATTTTCATCAGCGCAACCAGGTCAAGGTGGAAATGGTCACGTTTTTCTAAAACCTAAGTCTTTTTGGGAAGAAAAATTTAGTGAATTAGGATATTTTAAAGATTATGATTTGGAGATAGATATTTGGAATTATGTCAAAAAAAGGCGCCATATGGGTTGGTTTAGACAGAATTTTCAAGTATTTAGGTATAAAGAATGATTCGTACAATCCGAATATTATAAATATAGATAGTATTGAAGTTCTGGATTTTCCGATTACTAAATATAGGAGATGAGTATGATCGATTCTTTGCCATTATCTTTAATTGAGGCGGTAAAGAAGAAATTGAAAAAGGATAAGGATAAAGATAAATTACCTGAACCCGAACAAATCATAATTAATCCTCCTGTGCCCGACCCATACGGTCCTATATCGATGAGAAACCAGTAGTAAAAATAAGAACTAAATATTAAAGTAGAACAAATTAGTAAGGAAGAGTGTATCTATGCCTTTATGGACAAAATCAAGACCGCCTGATTGGGCGCGTGATGCCATTGCAACCGAATTCGGTTGGTGCGATCCTGTTACCAATGAAGTTTTAGTATCGATTAGCGACCTGATTGGCGCTGCCGTAGCATCTGTAAACGAAGTTTATCAAACCCGTAATATTAGACAACCTTTTTATACGGATTCAACTGGAGATTTTTACGATGTTGGGTCAGAAGTCCCGTATAAATTGGGAGATACTATTACGTTTAATGTTAAATATAGCGAACCAGTAACTATTACTGGATTTCCTTATTTGACTATATATTTTAATACTCAGGCTAGAAACATCCCATATGTTGATGGATCAGCCCACGCTAATGGTATTTTAACATTTCCATATGATGTTCAAGCTGGTGATGATTGTACATACGGTGAGGTTTACGCTGCTTCACCTATAGAATTAAATGGTGGAACAATCAAAGAAACTCATGGTACGGTTACAAGTTGCATAATTGCTGGGACTAATACGGGATACACTACAGCACCTACTATTTTGTTTAGTGGCGGGGGAGCTACAGTTCAAGCCCGAGCTTCATGTACTATTAATTCTGGTTCTATTAACACTGTAACTATTATTAATCCTGGTGTTGGTTATACTAGTACTCCAAGTGTTGCATTAAGTGGTGGGAATGCCGCATTAATTGCGGTTGTAACTTATCAAAATGCATCCAGAGTTATTGCGGCTGCTCAAATGGATCAATTAAAGCTCATTTCAGTTGATTCTACGGTACCTACAGCATCGAGTGCTGCTCCACAACATGACGGTGCATCCGGTGATTCTATAGTAACCGATGATATCATTACATTGGCTGTATCAACATCAAGTCCTGTTACTGTGGTTGGTGTACCTACTGTCGCATTGACCGTTGGTGTGGAAACAAGATCATTAGTATATGATCCATTAGATCCTGATGGTACTGACACTTTACTGATATTCCATTATACTGTTGTTTCCGCCGATTTAGCTTATGCTGGAGAAGTTGATGTAGCTTCTGTTATTGTATGTGGTTCTGGTGTGACCATAAAAGATTCTTATGGTAACCCAATGAATCTGGCAATTAGTCCTGATTCAACGTCAACATGGGAAGTAAATAGTGTTGGGGAATTTGATACGGTAACCATTGCCTCAAATGCTCACGGTACGCAACCAGTAACTGCTGACGTGATAACCGTTTCTGTAGCAACCACAAAGAACGCTGTTGTAGTTGGTATTCCAACATTAATTTTAAATATTAATAGTACATTAAGAACCGCTTCATATTCTGCTGGAGTATCTACGGCTACCAGTTTGAAGTTCTTATATACTGTTGTTGGTGGAGATGTAGCAACAGCAACACAATTCCACGTCGATACTCCAGTTGTATTAGGAACTGGTAAGACTATTAAAGATGCGGCTGGAGTTAGTTTCAGTCCGTTAACATTTACTCCGCCTACTACTACAGCATGGGCCGTAAATGATGTTGGTGCATTTGGTGCTGTAACAATTGCCTCAAGTGCTCATGCTACGCAACCGGT
>Ga0315283_10000026_pt1 | contig 73221 bp, 136 predicted proteins | sample YL17G09_0_MG_FD_204541 | JGI IMG/M metagenome (GOLD analysis project Ga0315283, IMG submission 204541) | Sediment microbial communities from Yellowstone Lake, YNP, Wyoming, USA - YL17G09_0 | ecosystem: Environmental > Aquatic > Freshwater > Lake > Sediment | place: USA: Wyoming | collected...
AAATGCCTTGCTGGTGAGGTATTCGTCGATCGCTGCCGCCGGGATCGTGATGAACGTGCTCATGGTGGGTTGTACGCCACGGTTTTGAGAATATTCTCTCAGTCAGACCGATTCTGCGTCGGCAGCGAGAATTCCAGGCACAACCGCTCCACGTCATCCAGACCCAGACCCGTCTCGCACCAGCGTCGGATCACCGCCAGGACGTCGCCCGGCGAGGGCGGCAGGGCCTCCCCCGCTCCTCGCCGCGCCAGATACGCCGTGCGGTAGGCTGCCACGACCGTGCCTCTCAGCGCCTCGGCGAGTGTCCTCGGCGTCGTCTCGGGGTCGTCGTCGTCGTCGTCGTCGTCGTCATCGAGCAGCATCGAGCCACGCCCTGGCGTCGGCTGCCTTGATCCAGACGCCTGGAGGTCGTCCCGCCGCCGGGCGCAACCCGTGGTCGTCGTCCCTGTAGGCCTTGAGCTTCTCGGTCTTGATCCACCAACGCACGAGCGAATCGCTCCTCCCGGCGAGCACACAGAACTGCGCCAGCGACAGCGGCAGCCCAGCATCCATGCGCCACCGAGCATGGACCCGTTCGAGCATCGGCCGGAACGCGTGCTCCGGCGTCACGAGAGACAGCGTGTAGTTCACGTTCCACGCCGTCAGCGCAGCCTCGAGAGCGGACGTGCCCCTCGGAGGCTTGCCGTTTCCCGTGACCCTCGGCAGCTTCCCGCTCTCGGCGTACTCCGCGAGCCACTCGAGTCGCACGCCGGTCTCACGAGCGTACATCGCCAGCCGCAGCAGATCGCGCGCAGCCGCGTCGCCCATCGTTCGCATCTCGCTCACCATGTCTTCAACTCCCGCACGAAGAACAGACCGTCGAGATCCTTCTCTTGTAGCATGATCAGCCGCGCGTACCGCGACCGATAGCTGTTGTTCAACTTGAACCCGTCACCGGCCGTCGTCTTCATGGCGTACTCCCAGCGGAGCACTTCCCACAGCATGCTGACCCCGATCCGGTCTCGACCAGCACGCTTCGCCTGTCGCGCGAGCTTTGTCAGTCGTTCGTAGACGCGAGGATTCTCGTGGTGGAACGACCAGAACCTTGCTTCCAAGCTCATCGGAATCTCTCCGTCATCTCGATCGCCTTCGTACCCGCCTTGCAGACGCCGCCGCCGTACACGTTCGTACGCAGCCACGCCATCTCCTCCTCGAGTCGTGGCTCGACGATCGTCCGGTGCCAGACCTTGTTGTCAGAGTCCCACTGGTAGCGACGCCGCTTCAGGACGTCCTTGGTCTCGTACGGAGACCGGTATGCCGAGACTCGGATCCACGGCAGCCGCGACATCTCGAGAAGCTCGAGCAGGTACGTGTTCCCCGTCCTCGCGTTGCGCGTCGCGAGCAGGCGCACGAGCGATGCCGCATCAGAGCCTGCTCGATGCGCGAGCGAGTAGAACCCGTGCAACCAGCACAGCGTCTGCAGTTGCGCGCTCGGCAGTCCGTGCGTCGCCTTCCACTCGATTTGCTTGTCCGAGCAGGCCCACACCTTCGACGGCATCGGCCCCATGGCCTCCACGAACGGACGGTCGAAGCCTGCGTTGTGCGCGATGACGATGCTGGCTACGTCGAGCATCGACCTGACGCGATCCAGGTCGATGGACTTGCCAGCGACCATCTCGTTGGTGATCCCGTTGATGCCCGTGATCTCCTCGCTGATCGGTTCGCCTGGATCCTGGAACGCGTCATACGTGTCAACGATCCTCAGGATCGAACCGTCCACGCACGAGTAGGCGAACGCTCTGATGCCGATCTCGAGCACCTTGCACGTCTTCGGATCGATCCCGGTCGTCTCGGTGTCGAGCGAGAGGCCCACGCGAATCTCTGACTGTGGAATGTTGATCAGCAGTTCTGGCAGAGCGCCATCGTACGGGCGCACGTCAAGCACGTCGCCGTAACAGAGACCCAGCCACGGAAACGGTCCAGCGTCGATCACGATGCCTCCTCGATGTATTGATCCCGCCACGGCACGTAGCAGACGATCCCGATATCATGGGCGGATGTGTACAGGTCACCGAGGGGCGGGTACGCCTCGTTGCCAAAGCATCCTGCCGCGCGCTCGTGCTCGACCACCGCATCACGCAGCGATACGCACCCGAGGCACGTCTTGTACGAGTTCGCGTAGCCATCCCAGATGCCGCTCACGTACTCGTACCGAGTTCCTGGCTCGATCGTGATGCGACACTCGCAGCAACGGTGCTCCTTGCGCGCCCGCCGGACGCACTGCCAGAACGCTTCCGGGGGCTCCGCGTCGAAGCACATCAGCGTGGTTCCTTCAGGTGCTTGCGCACCGCGTCGGCCCACCCGTACTCCGTCTCGCACCCGAGCGCGCACGCATGGACTCCGCGATGTCCGTCGCACCGACGGTAGTCCCCGAAGCAGTGCCACAGCGCGATGGCGTCGCACCCTGCGGTCTCGCACTTCGGCAGCGCCGAGATCACCTCATCGAGCAGGTCGAGCGCGCTGCGCCGTCCGGCCTCGTAGGCGTCACCGATCATGTCGCTCACGGCCCCTGCTCCTTGAGCGTCCACAACTCGAACGCCTTGCACGTACACTCGTCCTCGTAGCCGTCGCAGAAACCCACTCCGTTGTGGGACCGACGGAAGTGACCGCACCTGCATACCTCCATCTCGGCAGGAACCGGCGCATCTACGGGCGGAGATCGGTGATTGCGGATCGTCACAGCAAGCTGATGCATGCAATCTGCCGCGAATCGGTAGACGTGCGCGCTGTCAGGATGGTCATGGGGTCCGAATCCATCCGCCTTCCCGGAGAGTCGAAGCGCGTTCGCGTCGCACATCTTCGCGCACGTCTCCAGCCCTTCCGACACGCCGAGTCCATGCACCTCGACCAACGAGGCCCTGAACACATCAATGTCGTCCGTCAGAGATAGCGCCTCGGCCAGATCAACCGCCTTCTTTTCCCAGTCCATCCTTCGCCTCCTTCCGCGCGTGCTTCAGCGCCATCGCAGCCCCAGCCAGGGCCGCGCCCTTCGAGATGTAGATCCGCGACCATGCGCCCTGCCGGACGAGCGGGTGACGCCAGCGCCACCGAGGATCGTCCGTCTGAGTGCCGCGAACCGATTCCAACTCGAGCGCCTCGTCCATCTTCCTGCCTTCTGCCGCGAAACGACCGTTCCGACGTCACGACCCCCGCGCCCCAAACTACAACGAGAGGATCAGCGGCCCGGAACATCCAGACCGCCGCCGGAGCGGTCGTTTCGTGGCAGATCATACGTTGTACGCGGATCGTGCGATATTATTCTCTCAGAGCCTTCCTGAGATCCGACAGGACGCTCGAGTGATGCGTCTCGGCCTCGCATAGCGCGTCGAGCAGGCGCTCGTCGCGTGACGCACCTCGGCCGTTGTACGCCGCCTTCGCGGCGACCAGCGCGTCGTACGCGATGGTGTAGTTCCTGGCCGCCTCGACGATCGCGCGAACGCGATTCAAGTCGGCGAGAAGATCCGGCAACACATCACTCATCAGGCTTCCCTCCGTCCGTACCTGGACACATCCTCGAGCAACCGCAGGGCGGTAGCTCTCTCTGCCGACACCGCGAGATCGTCAGCCGTCAACTTGCGCCGCAGCCGCAGGTTCTGTCCCTTCAGCACGCTGATCTGATGCACCATGTCCAGTACGCTGTGTCGAAGCCGCTGGCACGACAAGCAACCGTTCTCCTCGGTCGTCATCACTGCACCTCCGCGCTTAGACCGCATACCCAACGAACGACCCTCGGCCACACCGACGTCCGACGTAGCTCCGCGACGCGCTCGAGAGTGTGAACGTGAATGCCGATGCCTGTTCCAGGAGTCGCCTCTGCCAACGCCTTGCTGAGCGACCGCAGCGTGTCGCAGTCGCACTCGGCGGAGTTGTTGTGCGGGCACGCCAGTGCCGCCATGAGCGCAGCGGCATCGCTGGCAATCGCGTGCGGCCACCCGGCGCTCGTCGCGGACGCGGGTTGCGGCGCTGCCATCTCGGCGCGAGCGGCGTCGCGTTCTCTGATCGCCTGCTCGCACGCGTCCGACTCGCGCCCGAACAGCGCGCGTGCCTCGTCCCGCTGCCGCGTGCGCGCTGCGAGTTCGCGCTCGGTCGTTGCTCGCTCGTCGATCGCGCGGCAGCGCCCCTCGTCCACCTCCGCGATCTCCCGCGTCAACCTATCCACCTCGACACTGGCCGCGTCACGCTCTTCGCGAAGGCACGCGATCTCCTTCAACGCCTTGCGCCGATCCGTGTCGAGGATCTCACGAGCGTCGGCCGCGTCGGCCTGCGCCTCATTCCTCTCCAACGTGAGCTTCTTCGCGATCTCGAGGGCCCGCTTCGAGTCGGCAACCAACTCGGCCCGCGCTTCATCACGCTCCCGCTCGGCCTTCTCGGCACGGTCAGCCTCACTGATGATGACCGCTGCGATCTGGTCGCGCGTGGCCTCGTTCAGCGAGTTCACGTAGGCCAGATCCCGCTCGGCCTTCTCGGCACGAGCGGTGACCTTCGCGACCTCCGCGCGCCACGTATCCGCGATGGTCTTGTCGTAGCCCGCACGGACACGGAGGTGCATGTCGTGCTCGCGCTCTTCGAGGCGAACCAGCGCAGCGTCCCGCTCCATCCTGGCCCGCTCGGCCTCGCACGCGCAGTCCTCGCGGGCGCAGTCGTGGTCGCGCTCCTCCGGCGTATCGCACTGGTCGGTCGTCAGCACCTTCTCGAGCGCGTCTCCAGCCTCGCCGACGGCCTTCGCCGTGTAGAAGTTGTTGACCTTGGCGTCCTTCACGATGGCCTTCATCAGATCCTCGATCCTGAGCACCAGCGTTCCCGCCTCATCCTTCGTCATCGGACTGCTCCAGGACCGCACGGGCCCTCAACAGGTCGTTGCCGTCCAGCGTGACCAGCGTGATTACCGCATCGGCGCAGTTCTTCTCACCGTACTCCACGCCAAGCCGCGCGAACGGTTCGAGCGCGATCCTGAGCACCTGCACCCGCTTTCGCGGGAGCGCGATCTCGCTGACCAGTATCGACGTGCTTTCACTCATCGAGCACCTCCCGAAGACCAGCATCGCTGATCTCATCGTGCAGCAGGTCCGACAGCGACTCGATCACCCACTGGGCATGGTTCTTCTTCTTCACGTCGTCCGGCAGCCCGTACTTGCGCAACGACCGCAGCCGGTCCTCGAGTGCCCGCAACGCGCTCGCCAGGGCCTGAGCCTTCAGCGCAGCCTGCAGGTCGGCGCGTTCCTTTGGCAGCCTGAACCGCAGCGTGGTGATCACGACACGCTCTCGGCGAACGCCATCGCCATCCGCCTCGCGTCGTCCAAGGTCTTCGCCTCGAATCCCACCGGCACCGCGATCACGAGTTCCGGGTGAGCCTTCTCGTACTCCGGCGTGAACCCTGACTGCGTGCAGCCGTCGTCCTCCTTCGCGACGTCGCCGATGCCGTACCCGGCGATGGCCCGGTGCGACCAGCCGTACCACTTCTGCTCGCGCTCGCAGAACCCGACGGAGCAGATGTTGCTGTCGCGCGACGCAAGCTCCGGCTTGATGCCCATCTCTTCGAGGAGCTTGGCGTCCTTCTCGTTGCCGATATAGTGCCCGTCGAGCGTGTACGCCATCGGCACGGGCGTCGTGGTGATGTACCCATCGGTCATCATGCGGATCTCGTAGCCGTCTCGCTTCTCGACGCTGTGGACCTTCATCGTCTTGCTCCTATCCGCTGAATCGGAATCCTGGCGATCCTTGAGACGCGCCCAGGGAACGCCACGTCGCACGCCGCCCGCAGACACGCGATGTAGATGCCGTACGCAATAATGCGGGCCCTGCGGTCCACGCCGGGCTCGTTGGCGACGCCCTCGTAGACCTCGGTCACGTCGCGCAATTGCTCGTCGGTGAACCGCACCGTCCTCACGGGAACACCGTGCCCTGCCGCTCGGTCCACCGCATGGCGACCTCCGGCAGCGTCGGGTGCCGAGACGACGTGCTGCCCTCACGGGTGTGTCGAGCGAAGAGCCTCACGGCGAGGTGCATCCCGGCCGACGCGATCTCAGCGCGGATGCACTGGTCATGCGCCAGGAACACGAGTCGCGTGAGTTCGTCGAAGTCGAACGTGGCGAACGTCTTGCCGCGATGGAACACCAACTCGATGGCGTCGTCACAGAACGGACGCACCGTGTCGGGCGCGTGGTGCAGACCGTGCAGCCAGTCGCTCGCGAGATGGAGGCAGCGCAACTGCGCGACCGTCACGTCCACGAACTTCTTGTTGTAGCTGACCCACTTGCGCTCGTACTCGTAGTCCATGGTCCCCTCAGAACGGTAGCGACTTCCTGTACAGAAAAGGCATAACGCGTAGCCATTCCTCGTGGATCGAGTAGGAGCGACATGGTCCCCATGGCTTTTCTTCCAAAGTAGACATCTCGTGTAGATCGTCGATCGGCACGGACAGACACGGTCGCGATGGCCCACCGCCCCTCTTGGAAGGGTCATCTCTGTAACGATCAACGCCCTTGGCTTCGCGGTACAGGAACCACCCGCGCAGTCCGAAAGATGGACCCTTCCCGGTCACCAGGACGAACGGAGCATCCCCTTTCTTCTCGTCCTTACGATGCAGCAACAGGCTGTCTTTCTCGTTGTAGGCGGCGCGAACCTGATAGTACCCGGCCACGTCATGGGCATCCGGGTCACCCGGATCTCCGTTCCACAGAACCCCAAGATGCTTTGCGAGAACAATCTCGCCAAGAGCACCGCGAACATGCATCTCCCATTGCTGATCGGGACTCGTGCCATGAGCGTCCTTCTTGCCCAGCAACATGTTGCGCGTCTGACGAGCCACACCGATGCTCCCAGCGAACGCCATCTCGTTCTCGTCCAGGGTGACCGTCGGGTACTTCGTCCTGCTCGCCATCGCGCATCTCCCACCGGCCGAGGGGCGAGGCCCCCCGGCTTCACCCGGACATCAGAACGGCAGGCCTCCGCTGTCTCCGCCCGTGCCGCCGCCGCCGGGCGACAGCGCCTTCAGCGCCTTGATGCGGTCCGCGAGCAGCGCGCTGATCTCCTTCTGCCGCGCGATCGGCATCTCCTGCTTCTTCAGGATCGCCTCGGCCGGGACGCCCTTGTTGGCGTCGAAGATGCTCTTCACCTTCGGCCCGTACTCGTCGATCTCGATCCGCACGCGCAGCTTGCGACTCGGGTCCACCTTCCACTCGCTCATCGGCAGCGAGGTGTCGCAGCCGAGGTTTTCGGCGTCCTGCACGGTGTACGCGAGCGACGCCTCGGTCAGGCCGCCGTTCTTGATCAACTCGTGCTTGCCGCCGTCGCCGTCATCGACGATGACGGCGAACGCCATCATCTCGGTCCCCTTCTTCGAGGACACGACCAGCTTCGCCGTCAGAGGCCCCGCGTCGTACATGCCTTCCTTCAGATTACCCATCGTTCATCACTCCTTCGTTACGGTCTGTTCGTACACCAGCGTCTCGGCACGCGAGAGCGCGGACCTGAGTTCGTCGATCGATACGTTCTTGCGCGTCAGGAACGTCTGCACCTTCTCGCGCACTGCCTTGTCCAGAATCTGCTCGGCAGTCTTCGTGATCCACTCGCGCAGCGCCGCCGAGTCCTTCTCGACGTCGCGGTTCAGGTACTCCGCGAATGTGTCCCACGAGAACGGGATCTCCGACGGCATCCCGTGACGGTTCTTCGCGTACCACCCGGCACGGAACTCCGTGTACGCGATGCGCTTGCCCGTGCTCACGCCCTTCGCCTTCGTGTCGCCCTTCGTCTTCGCAGCGAACGTCTCGAACGTCGCGAAGAGCACGTCGGAGGCCCACTGCCGGAACAGGCCTGCGGACTTCTCTTGCAGCGCGATGCGCCACTGGTCGTAGTCCGGTCCCGTCGGGTTCTTGAACTCCTTGATCTCGGCGTGCGCCAGGACGATCACGTTCATGTGCTTCTCGGCCCGTAGCTTCTCTAGCCCGGCCATGAACAGCCGCCACTGCTCTCGGGCGAGCGCGTAGCCAGCCGAGAAGTCATCGGTCATCTTCGTGACCTTTGTGAGAATGAACTCGTAAAGCATGGGCTCGAGCCAATCGACCGTGTCGATCACGACGGACTGGTAGTCGTGATTCTCCAGGAAAAGCACCGACAGCCCTTCGAGCGCCTCCGGCCACTGCGTCGGATGCGGCATGCGCGAGACGTCGAGTTCCTCCGTGCCAACCTCCGGGCCCAGGAAGACGGGCTTCGGCGCAGCCGCGCCAAAGGACGATTTCCCGACCCCGTCTGGTCCGTAGACCATCACCTTCGCTGGGCTCTTGATGCGACCCTTCGTGACGTTCGCCAGACTCATCCTGCTCATCGATGACCTCCATCGCTCTGCTCGCTCACAGGTGCTGGACATACGCACCGCACGAGCACACGGCTGTTGTTCCACTCCACGACGGAGCGCGTTCCGGGCGTACAGGTATACTGCGTGCCGTTCCGGAACGCCGTTCCGCTCTCCAGCACCGCCGACGTCTCCTGGCATCGCTCCGGCCGGTCGCACGATCGCACCAGCGAGACGAACCCGAATCCCGTCATCGCAAGCACCGACAGGATGACCAGCGTCCACATCGACTTTGCCCACACGTTACTCGGCATGATCGGCCTCTCCGTTCGCATCGTCCTGTACACCATGGGCAGTTGCCTCCATCGAGAGTTCCGGGTTCGTCTTCAGCTTCTGCACGAAGCGAGACGTGTCGTCGATCGATGCGACCTTCGTGCAGACGTCCCAGAAGTCACACGGCGACCCGTACCGGAAGCACGCGTCCGGGTTGCGCGGAGCGACACCCGTGCGGGCAGAGACGTGGGCTTGCTGAGCAATATTCCAAACGTCGAGTAAATATTCTCTGCGTTCGTCTTCGAGGCGCACTACATCGACAACCTGGAAGAACCTGTCGTAGTCCGCCTGGATGATCTCGAGGCACCGAACCTCGTACTCCTCGGGCGTCTCGTCGCGCTCGCGCTGGTTGGCGTAGAGCCTGCCACCAGGGTCCGTCACGATGCGCCCTTCGGAACATTCGTGCCGTGTCTCGTAGCCCGACTCCTCGTCGAGCACCGCGACGGTGTGAGGCGGCGGCGTCGCCTGTTTCTTCTTCTTGCACTCGGGGCACACGCGCGACTTCGCCTGCGTGTACTTCCGCTGATCGTCAGGCGTCGCGCTGTAGGGCTCGTACCCCGGCTTCACCGCCACGTCATACAGGATCACGTCAGCGCCGCGCGTGGTATGGCCCTCGGCGCGGAAGATCCCGTCGTGGTACTCGCTCACCTGCGGGTCCAGCAACAGGCGATGCCGGTATGCAGAACCGGGCGCTGCGGGCTCTGCGGAGGTCTTGTGCTCGATCACCGCGAGGCGGCCGTCGCACAACAGCACGATCACGTCGACCTTGCCCGCACGCTCCCAGGTCCGCGACGCGCGGCCCGTGAGCGGGTTGATCATTGGGAGCTTGTACTCGCGCTCGACGCCCAGCACGCGTTCGACGTAGCCGACGCGCCGGACGTCCCAGCCGAGGCAGTACGCGTACACCATCGCCCGAAGCTTCGCGGCATCGTACGGATCGAGGCTCTCGTCGAAGGCCTGCCTGGACCTCGCGACCGCAGCCTCGGTGCCGCAGAGCCAGTACTGCTCGATGCAGGCATGGAACGCCGTGCCGAAGCGAAGCGGCGCGCGCGAGGCGACCGTGCAGTACCCCATCACGTAGTGAAGGTAGTGCTGCCGCTGGCACGCTCTGAACGAGCGAGCCCGAGAGCTTGTGAACAATTCCATCTCGACCCTCGTCACTGCCGGTGTTGCCTGATCCGACGGTGACAGCACGGACGGTATGCGCTTGCGGTTGTACTGTCAACCGGGTATTGACGATTCAGCAAGGGAGGTTCCATGGTGAGGTCGGACGGGGCGAGAATGCTCGAGCGCAAGCTCACGAAACGAGGCGAAACGCTGGCTTCTTTCTGCCGGAGTACCGGCGTGAACTACTGGCTCGCCCGGCGCGCCATGCTTGGTGAAGTGCAGCAGATCAGCGTCGATCTCGCGCTCGATCTCGCAGAAGCAGCAAGAATTCCAGTGCGGACGTGGCGCGAAGAAACAAGGAAGGCTGGCTGACATGAATCTCGTACATCCCATCGGCACGGGCCGCAACGGCAGCATGGACATACTCTGTCACGGAGACGCACAATGACCATCGATCCTGGCGTTATCGAGTCCATCATCAGCGGAGTGAAGGACGACCGAATCATCGGTCCATGCCCGCTCGATCACTACATGCTCATCAGGATCGTGATCTGTCAGTGTCACGGACCGGCTGGCATCGTCAGCTACATGCCGCTGAGCGGCGCGCCGAAGCAACTCGGGAGGCTGCGCAGGGACCGCACCGAGACGTCGTTGCCGGTCGTCGTCATCGACGAGGACGGCGACGTCGTCCACATCAGGACGATCCACTGGGACGAACCGAGGCCCCATCAGGTGCAGGCCGATCTCGAAGAGGTGCGGCTGCGCGAGGCCCAGGTTCAGCCAGTGCTTCGTGTGAACTCGCGCGGCGGCAACGCGTGATGCTGTGCTGCACCGAATGCGGCGAGTCTGTACCGCCGGATGACGCGATCCATAACCGCGACGCTGCGGACGAACCTCACACGTTTCACAGCGCCTGCTGGGCTGCGGTGCGGTGGTGGCTCGCGGGGCACGACGGCGAACCGACGGCTGCATGGGTGAACATGGTGAGACGATCGATGCGCGCATCGCGTAGGAGCGCGTGATGGATGTGTTCTCGCCGAAGGCGTGCGCGGTGCGCGAACGAACAGGTGACGGCGTGTCGGTCGGGCGCTGCTGCTTCCACGTCGGCAACGACGACGTGTGCCCACGGCACGGCAACGTGTCGGCGGCGATGGCTCGCTACCGGGAGACCGGGAAACTGACCGACGAGAACGAACTGCCGAAGAGGGTTCGCGATGAGTAGCGTGCTCGATGGTCCCGGCGAAGGGACGTGGTCGGTGTTCGCGCAGAAGGTCGTTGCGGAGCGCGATGCCCTAGTGCTGGAGCGCGACTCCCTGCGCAGGGATCTCGCGGCGACACACGCCGAGGCTAGCAAGGTGGCATGTAGCGTTGCGGATCGATGCGCGCGCTGCAGCCACGCACAGAGCGATCACGACGCGTCGCCGAGACATCGGTGCGGCCAGTGCGAGTGCGGCGGGTGGGAAGAGCCCGCATCCACCAGCGACCTGACTGCGCTGCGGTCGCTTTCCGCACGCGGCATCAGGCATGCGACAGCATGGACCGCGCATGAGATGACGGAGGCGCTACCTGTCCTGTGCGACGAAGTGGAACGGCTGCGCGAGCGGTTGGCAACGCTGGAGGCGACACTGCCAAGGTTGCGCGCCATCGAGGCCGCAGCGAGGGCGTGGCTGCGTGGTGACGGCAGCGCGCTCGCGCTCTCGAACGCCATCGACATGGTGATCCGATGATGCGGTGGCCGGAGATCGGCGAGACATGGTGGAACAAGCAGGGCGGCGGGGCACGGATACTCTCGCGTCCGGTTGATCGGGTGGAGTATCAAAGCGTCTCGCGCAACGGCACGCTCAAGACCAGCAAGGGCTGCGACTCGCTCAACGGGTTCATGCACCGTTACGCGCTGGGACCGTCGGCAACGTGCCCTCCAGACCCCAAAGACGTCACCATCGCAGCCCTGCGCAGCCGCGTGGCGGTGCTCGAGAGCGCGCTACGCGAGCACGGACACCACTCGTCCGTGTGCTCCTTCGGGCGCGACCCCGGCGACCCGTGCGATTGCTGGATCGCCGCCGCCCTCGCGACGGTGCCGCGATGAAGCTCTGCGACGTTCGCGCCGCCCTCGCGGCACGGGAGACGAAGCGATGAGATGCGAGATGTGCAACTGCGAACTGAACAGCAGCGACGAGTGCCCGTCGTGCAACCTCTACAACGCTGCCGTGCGGGCGCAACAGGCAGCAGCGAAACAGATTGCCGAGGACTTCAACCCGCGCGCGGATAGGGCTTGGTTGAACGAACACGGCGTGTTCGCGTATCTCGATGGCGTCACGGTGCAGCCCGGCACGCCAGCGATGGCCGCGCCGTTCGTGGCGCTGACAGCCGTCGTGCGTACGGTGAGGTTCCCATGATACCAGCCGATCTGCCTGTGTTGCGGGCAACGATAGAGCGCATGTCGGCCGCACCGTGGAGCGTGTCCGGCGTGTCCACGGTACGCTCCGCCGACGACTCGATGGCCGCGACGTTCGTGGACTACGAACGCCACGAGGCTGACGCCGACGGCATGTGCGCGCTGCGCAACGCAGCCGCCGCTCTGCTCGACGAGATCGAGCGGATGCGCAGGCAGGTGAAGATGCTCACCGAGGCGCTGGAACCGTTCCACGTCGTGATCACCGACTGGTACGGGGCTCGCGGCGGAGGGCAGTCGTCGATGGTGGTGTACCGCGACGAGATCGAAGCCGTGGCCGCTGCCATAGCAACGGTGCGCCCGTGAAGCTCTGGCCTCACCAGGAGCGCGGGATCGAGGCCCTGCGGGTATCCCTGCGGACGCACCGCAGCGTTCTCGGCGTCGCCCCGACAGGGGCTGGAAAGACCGTTCTGGGCGGCTGGATGGCCCGCCAGAGCATGGCGAAGGGCTACCGCGTGCTCTGGATCGCGCACACGAAGGAACTCGTCGCGCAGCCGTTCGAGCAGTTCAAGCTCCTTGGTCTTGCACCCGGCATCATCCAGTCCGGCATCACGCCCTCGCCCGACGCGCTCGTCCAGGTGGCGACGATCCAGACGCTGGTCCGGCGCGAGATGCCGCCCGCCGACCTCGTGGTCTTCGACGAGGCCCACCTGCACGTCGGCACCGCGTCCTCGCAACGCGTGATCGACGCCTACCCGAAGGCGTGGTTCATCGGCCTGTCGGCCTCGCCCTGGCGTCTGGACGGCCGTTCCTTCGCGCCGCAGTACACCGACCTCGTCACGATCGCTTCGCCGGAGGAACTCATCCAGCAGGGCATCCTGGTGCAGCCGACGTACTACGCGCCCTCGGAGCCCGACCTGACGGGCGTCGCGACCGTCGGCGGCGACTACGAGAAGTCCGGCCTCGAGGTCGCCTGCGACAAACCGCAGATCGTCGGCAGCGTTGTGGACTCTTTCCTCGGGCTAGCGAAGGGACAGGCTATCCTGTACGCCGTCTCGCGCAAGCACTCGCGAGACTGCGCCGAGGCCCTGTGCAAGGCCGGGGTGAACGCCGTGCATCTCGACGGCGAGACGCCGGACCGCGAGCGCGATCGGATCATCGCGGAATTCAAGGCAGGGCGGATCGACGTGATCTGCAACGTCGAGGTGCTCACCACCGGCTTCGATCATCCTGGCCTGTCGTGCGTGATCATCGCGCGGCCGACGAAGAGCGTCGCGTTGTGGATGCAGATGGTCGGCCGCGCAATGCGACGTCATCCCGGCAAGACCCACGCGCTCGTGCTCGACCACGCGGGCAACACGATGCGCCTCGGCTTCGCGCACGTCAGCCGCGCCTGGACGCTCGAGCGCGAGAAGAAGCGCCAGGGCCAGACCTCGATGGCGCTGACGACCTGCAAGCAGTGCTTCGCGTGCTTCCTCTCCGGCACGAGCGCATGCCCCGAGTGCGGGTACATCAGACCCGTCGCGGATCTACGCGTGATCGCGCGTGAAGGCCAACTGGTCGAGGTGACGAAGGCGTTCACGCCGGAGCAGAAGCTCTCGGAGTTCCTGAGCCTGTGCGAGCAAGCGATCCGCTTGCGGCTATCACGAGACTTCGTCAAGCGGAAGTTCTACGAGAAGTTCGACCACTGGCCGCGCGGCGTGAAGTGGCCGCCCGCGCTGCCGGTGAACATCGCCCTGGAGCGAGAGAAGCTCGAACGGGTCGCGCAGGCGAAGGGGCTGGGGTCGTGGTGGGTCGAGAAGAAGCTGAAGGAGATGGTAGGACGATGATGAATCCTCGCTTTCGCCTCGAGATGCTGTGCGTCGCGCTGGGCATCAACCTCGACGACGTCATCGATCGTTGCAACGGTCCGTGCATCTGCGGCCACGCACGCGCGGAGCACGAGACGGAAGACGGCGTTGCGTGCGCGTGTCGGCACGAGGGGTGCGGGTGCCCGGCGCATGCGGTTCCGCCGCCGACGGTGCCGCGATGAGATATCGCGAACCGGTCACAGAGAAGTGCGAGCGATGCGACGGGAGTGGCTGCGAACCGTCGGATCCGCCGGACGACGGCAAGTACGAATCCCACGACGGAGCGTGCGCCGACTGCCGAGGGCGCGGCAAAACGCACGCTCTCCACTGCCTGTGCGACTCGTGTGATCCGCAATGATCATCGCTGGCACCGGCCATCGACCCGACAAGCTCGGTGGCTACAGCCTCGCGACCGATCAGCGCCTGCGCCGCGTGGCCCTCGCCGCCCTGGCACCGCTGCACCCGACGCATGTGATCTCCGGCATGGCCCTCGGCTGGGACATGGCGCTCGCCGAGGCTGCCGTCGAACTCGGGGTGCCGTTCACGTCCGCCGTGCCGTTCCGGGGCCAGGAGCGCGCGTGGCCGGTCGCGTCGCAGCATCGCTACAACGACCTGCTAAGCCGGGCCAAGAGCGTGGTCTACGTGTCGCAGCCGCCGTACAGCGCCTGGAAGATGATGCGCCGCAACGCGTACATGGTCGATCACTGCGACCTGCTGCTGGCGCTGTGGAACGGCGACGAAGATGGAGGCACCGCGAACTGCGTGAAGTACGCGCGCCTCGTGAAGCACAAGCCGATTCAGAACGTGTGGGACCGATGGATGGAGACAACGTGAAAACAGAACGCTGGGCGATCCTCTTCCTGTGCATCACCACCGTCGTGGGCCCGTGGGCCATCTTCCAGGTCGCGAAGGCCATGGACAGGTACGCCGCAGAGCAGCAAGCCGCCACCAGGACGCCGGACTACACGGTGATGCGCCTGATGCGGTGCCGGACGGATCGCGGCTTCCTTGAGGTCTGGGTGAGCAACACGGGCGTCATCACGGCGAGATGCAACGAGGCCGCTGCCGACGCGCATCCCGGCTACCCGGATCTCTCGCCGCCCCTGAACAACTACGGGCGCATCGTGGTTCACGAGATGGAGATCCCGCTGCCTCCGCAGAGCGGACTGGACCCGACGATCCACGCGTCGATCGGCGCGGACATCATGCAGGAGACCGTCACGTCGGTCCCCGCGTGGGCGCGATGACGTTCAAGGACACGCCAGCAGGGATCATCGCATTCTGGACCTTCGTCGTGGCGATGTGTCTCGTGACCGCCCTGATGACGAAGCATTCGGAGGACACCTCGCGTCGCCCCGTTGCTGCCGTCTCCGCTCCGGCCCCCGAGACCCTCCGGTGCAACGTCGGATACCTCGAAGTCTGGGTCAGCAACACGTACGTCATCTCCGCGAGGTGCCACGTCGTGGCAGGGGCAGGTTACGGGCAGGTTCAGATCCACCAGATGCTGATTCCTCGCCCAGGCAGACACGACGCCGACGATCAGGTCGGCGCGTACGTCATCAACGAGGTCGTCACCTCAGTACCGGAGTGGGCACGATGAACGAAGAACTCACCGTCAAGCAGGTTTCGATGATCATCGGAGGCCTCGCCGGATCCATGTCGAACCTCGCTTCCATCGAGACGATCAGGGCCGCGCTCGCGGACGTCCAAGGCAACGATGCCTTCTGGGAGGGGATGAGGAAGATGCGCGACGAGGTCGTGGCAGGTGCCATGAAGATCAGCCGTGAGTGAGACAGACGACGTCACGCAGCCGCTTCGCAACGCGCTCGGCCGCATGAAGAACGGCCGCATCTTGCGCATGAACAACGGGGCCGCGAAGACGCCCGACGGCCGCAAGATCGTCTTCGGCGTGTCCGGCTACCCGGACCTCGGCGGACTCATCTCGCTGAGCGCCCCATGCGCCTCATGCGGGCACGTTCCCGCGCCCGTGGGTCGCTGGGCAGGCATCGAGACGAAGACCGACGTGGGCAGGCTCAACGACGACCAGAAGGCGTTCCACGCCATGGTCAGGAAGTACAACGGCCTCATCGAGGTCGCGCGAACCGTCGAGGAGGGCATCGAGATCGCAAGGCGATGGGGTGCCATCCTGTGATCCACACCACGGGCAGGGGCTCGCCACGAGGTGTCTTCTTGGCGTAGGAGAAACAGAACCGCCGCCGACCCAGGCATAGGTCGGCGGCGGCGGGGTCTGATGGAACTGAGGGTACATGGAAGATAGCAAGCCGAAGACGCAGCGTCAAACGGACCTGCTCGAACACGCGTTGTTCTACGCCAGCAAGGGATGGAAGGTCATCCCGCTGCACACGCCGGTACACGACGAGGACGGCATCCTCGCTTGCTCGTGCCGCAAGCCCGATTGCAAGTCGATCGGCAAGCATCCGCGCCTGATGCACGGGCTCAAGGACGCCTCGTGCGACCCGGACCAGATCCGCAAGTGGTGGGACATGTGGCCCGATGCGAACGTCGGCGTCTGCACCGGGTCCGTCTCCGACGACCTCGTCGTCGTCGATGTGGACGTCAAGCACAACGGCCTCAAGAACTGGTCCGACCTACGCGAAGAGAAGAAGCCGCTGGGAGAGATCCCGGACACGCCCATGGTCATCACTGGGGGCGGCGGGATGCACTACTTCTTCCGAGGCCCGCCCGGCGGCGTCGTGAAGAACAGCGCCTCCAAGATCACGCGCGGCGTGGATGTGCGCGGCGAGGGCGGGTACGTCGTCGCGCCACCAAGCGAACACGCATCGGGCCGATACTACCAGGACGAGTTGTCGTCGGATCCGCGCGTGATACCGCTCGCGGAGATGCCCGGCTGGCTTCTCGAGGCGGCCGTGAGCGACCCCACCCCCACGGCTTCTTCTCAGACTTCGCAGAATATTCCACCAACTGCTCCAGGAGTCGTCACCGAAGGAAGTCGCAACGAGACGCTCTTCAAGATCGGCCGGTCGTATCGCGCGAAGGGACTCGACGAGGAGGCGATTCTCAACGGGCTCCGGCTGTACAACCAGACGAAGTGCGAGCCACCCCTCGACGACAGCGAGGTCGTGACGATCGCGAAGTCGGCCGCGAGCAAGCCCGCTGGAACGTCGAACTCGAAGCACGCGAAGGCTGCGGTCGAGGCGACCGAGCGCATCGTGCAGGAGTCCGGCGCGGACGAGATCAAGAAGAGCCCAGACGGACCGGTCGTGTTCGCGCGCGGAGATGCTACCGAACTCGCGACACGCCTACTGGTCGATGCTCGGGGCGAATCGCCCGTCGCCATCGTCCATGATCGCGGGGAGTTCTGGCGCTACGAGGCACACCTGGGCCTGTGGCAGCCCTTGCGGCGAATGCTGATGGAGCGACACGTCACGCGATACGCAGGAGCACCGTGCGGCGACAAGGCGCTGAAGGTATCCGACGGGATGATGGGCGGTGCCGTAAACGTCGCGATGCGGCTGAGCGATCGTCCTGGCTTCTTCGACAACGCGCCGCCGGGCATCGCGTTCCGCAACGGCTTCGTGTCCGTCGGTGGCAACGCGGAAGTACAACTCAACGAGCACTCACCCGAGTACCGCGCACGGCACGGTCTCGAGTCGGACTGGAATACGAGCTTGCGAGCCCCGAGGTTCGCTCGCTTCCTGCTTGACGTGTTCACCGTCGAAGGCCTGGACGACGTCCAGATGCCCGACAACGAGCGCGCCATGATCCTGGAAGACCGGCAGAGGACGATCGATCTCGTGATGGAGTTCATCGGCGCATGCCTGCTCGGCGAGGCGACGAAGCACGCCATCGCGCTCGTGCTCTTCGGTGAGACGGCCGCGAACGGCAAGAGCACGCTGATCAAGATCGTGAAGTCGCTGTTCCCGTTGCAGTCGGTGACCAGCATCTCGCCGTCGGAATGGGGCAACCGCTTCTACCTCGCGGAACTCGCGCTCGCTCGCCTGAACGCCGTCTCCGAGATGCCGACGAAAGAGATCGCAGCAAACGACCTGTTCAAGTCGGTGATCTCGGGCGACGAGGTGATGGTCGCGAAGAAGTTCAAAGACCCGTTCAACATGCGCCCACAGGCGGGGCACATCTTCGCGTGCAACGAGCTTCCCGCGACCTTGGATCAGACGGAGGGATTCTGGCGGCGGTTCGTGGTCGTGCCGTTCGACCGCACCTTCGCGCCCAGCGAGCAGGACAAGAACCTCGCCGACAGGATCATCGCCTCGGAACTCGGGGCCATCACGGTCGCGGCGATCAAAGCGGCAGGCCGCCTGCGCAGGCAGGGCGAGTACACGCTCCCGAAGATGAGCATCATCTCGAAGCAGCGGTGGAAGGGCGAGAGCGACCCGATCCGCATGTGGCTCGTCGAGAAGACGAAGACCTGCTCGGGCAACTGCGGATTGCTGTGCAAGGAGCGGTATTCATCGAACTGCTCGGTGAACGCCGATCCGGCCTACACATCGTTCCGAGAGTGGTGTAAGGAGTCTGGTACTCCTCTCATGCAGAAGCGCACTTTCCTCATCGGACTGAAGCGAATCATCGGGCAGCGGCGAGAGTCCTCTCGTCGTTGGTATCCCGTGTATCTGCTCTCCTCCCACCCCTGATACAAGCGTCACTTCTGTCATCGAAGTGTCACCGCCAAGTTCGCGAGAACTAAGCGGAATGACACTTGAGACACTTGTGACTCTTTCCCGCCATTCGTACGGAGAAATCTGTACTCTGTTATCCTACTCATACCACATGTACCTATACGAATATCTATCCTACTTATTTTAATCGCAGAAAGTGTCATAAGAGTCACTACTGTCATTCTTGAGTAGTTTCAAGTAGTTAAACGTGACTGTTCTGGTGACTGAAGTGACGGAAAGAATGGACAGTATTCCACAGTCGGACTATGGCGTCCGATGAACTGTACCATTACGCTCCAGTCGTGCGGGTCGTCCTGGTGCGGGGAGGAGCGGGTAAGTCCAATGATTTCTCGTGCGCGCACACGAGAAATCGTTGGCTTTTCTGTCTCGATCAGGACAAGTCCAATGATTTCTCGTGCGCGCGCACGAGGCGACCATCGGTGCGCCGGGTGCCATCCGATCAGGTGGGCACCAGGGGATCTGAGGGTACGTTCCCCGTGCATCCACCCTCGTGACGTGTTATGATAACCCGTGACGTCATGTGTACCGCCACCGACATCTGTCCGATCTGTCGTGCTTCCGGCGCGGTGATCGACCAGTTCTACCGCTGCCCCGACGGGCAGGTGCGGCGTCGGTACGTCTGCGTCGAGTGCTACGACACGAGCACTGCCAAGGAGCGCGAGTTCGACCGCGCGTACCGTCGGCAACGCGTCAGGGCCGCCCGACCCATGGACGGCCGCCGCGCTCGCAGAGTACTCTCGCGTCAGCCATGAAGAAGCAGACGCGGAACTTGCTCTGGATCGCAGGCGGACTCGGCCTCGGCTACGTGATCTACCGGAGCATGAGCGCCGCCCCCGTCGCTGCTCTTGGACCCGGCGCGACTGCCGGTGCAACGGGCGCGACAGGCACAACGGGCGCGACTGCCGGTGCGACAGGGACGACGGGCGCAACGGGCACGACTGGCGCGGCACCGACGCCGATGTCCGACGCCGACTGCTCGGCGGCGTACGACAGCTTCTGGCCCGCGCATCCCGAGTACCCGACCGCGCGAGAGAAGCTGACCGCGTTCGCCGCGCTCATGCCGGACTGCGCCGGGATGGCGAACGCCCGTCTCTCGCGCTTGCCGCCTCCAGGATCAACAGGAAGCAGCGGGATGACTCCGCGCATCCCAAGCGGCACCGGGGCTTCGCAGCCGGAATCAACCGTTGCGCCGCGAACACTGACTCCGGTTCTCTACGATGCCCGCCCAGAATCGACTCTTGTGCCACGCACGCTGACTCCGATCTACGCCGCATCGAACGGCCCCATGCGGCCAGCCGTAGGCTTCCGTCCTGGCCCCGCGCCGATGGCCTATCCGAGGACGGAAACGGCGCGCACGAACCGCTCGAGCCCGCCGACAGCCGTGGTCGCTCCGATGGGCTACAGCAAGACCTCGAGCGCGTCTGACGTGGGAAGCTTCGCTCCGGCGGAAGCTCGCACCAATCGGCGCGAAGGAGTTCTCGGCGCACCTCCTGGTCCGACCGCGAACCCTGCGAACGCGACGCTGATCGAGCGCGCGAGACAGAGTCAGGGATGGGCTGCCGCGTACCGTCGTCGCATCGGGTACTGAGCTTGTAGTTCATCAGCGAGCACGATACGATCTCGCCCCATGAGCAACATGCTGTGGTTGGCGGGCGGTTTCGTCGCTGGGTACATGGTCGCGAAGCGCATGACTCCGGCACAGGGTCTCGCTGCGGGCGAGGGCGCGGTGCGTGGGCTCATCGGCGGTGCGACCGGTGCGACCGGCATGACCGGTCAGACGGGTGCGACGGCCAACCCGGCGAACGCGTCCTACTACCCTGCGAACGCGGCGTGGCCCTTCCGCGCCATGTCGCCGAGGGAAGTATACGTCTACGCCGAACTGGCGAAGCGCCATTCGTACACGCTCCCGGCGGGTGCGGTGGGCTGGCAGGCGTACGGGAAGGGACGCCCCGCACCCCCGTCCTATCCCCAGCCCCAGGTTCCGCAGGGCGGAGACATGCTCGGCGGAGACGACGAAGCGAGACAGGCAGCAATCCACATCCTCGGCGTAGCCGATTACTCGCCGCGTCGGCTTCAGCAGTTGTTCGCGATCGTACGCGGACCAGGGTCAGGGTTCCCTGGACAACTCGAGTGTCATTCGTGGAACACGGTTGATGAAGCCATCCCTTTGCCGCGTCCTCGGACCCGTCTCGAGAAGCTCCAGATGGTGATCTCCGCGCTGCGAGTCACAGGAACGAGCATCACGCTCAATTCCAACGGAGACATTCGTGTCGGCGTGGTCTGGCTTGGTCGGCGCGTAGGCGAAACCGATGCTCAGGCTCGGGCTCGGACTGAGACAGAACTGAATCACGCCGCCTCGAACGTCGTGAACATCCTCGATCAGTGGTGCCTTCGTGAGGGGGTCGATCTGATCGATCGGCAGAACCTCGCCAAGCAAGCTCCTCGCGGTCTTCCTCGTCCTCGTCCCGTCGCCCCGGCTGCCCAGGGCATCGTGTCCCGGCCCGCCCCCGGACAGCAGACCGTCATCTCGCGTCCGATCCCCTCGCAACACCTGCCCTCTCGCTGGTAGGATCACGCCATGCCCACGAAGAATCTTCTCTGGCTCGCAGGCGGCTTCGTTCTCGGGTACGTCATCGCCAAGCAGATGACGCCCGCTCCCGCTCCTGCTCCGGCGTTGCCGGGCGGCGCGACCGGCCCAGCGAGAACACTCTCGGGCCCTGCTCCGACCGGCGTCACTGGTGCCACCGCAGAGGCCACGGGGGCCACTGGCGTGACAGCGGGCGTCACTGGTGCCACGGGCGCGACTGCAGGCGCGACGGGGACGACGGGAGCGACGGCAGGTGCCACGGGCGCTACGGGCACCGTCACGGCGACGCCGACGCCCGGCGACTGCGCGGCGATGTTCGCCACGTTCCAGGCAGACAAGGCCGGAGCGTATCCGTCGGGCTCGGCGGACATGCTCAACGCGTTTGCGTCGGTCTACCCAGACTGCACCGCATGGGTTGCTGCGAAGCTCGGCACGATAGGTCCGACCGGCGCGACCGGCGGGCTCGTCATCGGTGCCACGGGATCTCTCGGTGCCACGACGCTCGGACTCGCTCCGGCGAACAAGCCGGTGCGCGACAAGAAGTCCGTCGGGTTCCAGCGTCCGGCCCAGTTTCAGCGCCGCTAACGTGGCGGCCATCGAGCCTGCCGTGATACCGTCGCGTGCATGAAGAAGCGATACGGCTACGCGCTGATGGAAGATCCTGGCTCCGAGGGCGTCGCCAGCGACAACGCAGAATACTCCTCGTCGTTGGCGACGGCAGAGAATCGCGCGTCCCTCCTGGCGATGCGGCATCGCCATCCCGTTCTCGTGTGGGACACCGAGATGAACGTGGTCGTCGCGCACGTCGGAGCCAGCGGGACGGTGAAGTTCACCGCTGCGCACCCTCGACGACGCAACCCGTCGGAACCGATCACGGCGACCAAGACGCGCAGCGGCGGCATGAAGGTCTGCCGCACCGTCTCGCGCCGTGAGTCGGACAGGATGACGAAATTCTTCATGCGCGCCGTGCGCAGCAAGCCGGGGACCGTCGTGCGCGGCAACCCGACCTCGAAGAGGAACATCGCGCTGCCGCCCGAGGTGGTGACGGCGCTGTTCGAGTGGCACGGCGGGCAGTCCACGCCGACCTACTCGCTCGCGAGCACCGGCCAGGGCCACACGGTCAGCCTCGACATGATCAAGGCGGCCGAAGAAGAACTCGAGCGCGTGTACAAGAGGCTCAAGCCGAGGACCAAGGAGCGCACGCACCTGCGTCGCCTGCTCGGCGAACTCGACACGATTCAGCGATACCCCGAGGAGTACAAGTACGATGAGTAGCAAGACGCCTTGGGGCTGGATTCTGGCGGGTGCTGCCGCGATCTTCGTCGTTGCGAGAAATATCTCAGCAGCGCCGATGCCGCAGGCCGCACGCGCGCCGAGGCCCGGCCCGACAGGCGCGACCGGTGTGCCGACGTCCGGTCCGACGGGTACGACCGGCGTGACGGGTACGTGGCTCGTTGGTGTGACGGGCACGACAGGCGCGGTCGGCCTGACCGGTGCCGGTGGAGGGGTCGTCGTGCAGTCGCGCCCGGTCCCGATCGATCCATCCACCGTCACGCCCTTCGAGGCTGCGAAGATCCTGGCAACCGTGCAAGGACAGCTTCGCGCGCTCGGCTACAACATCGATCGGATCGACGGCATCCAGAGCGATGCGACAACGGCTGCGGCGCAGCAGTTCTACGCGGACCATCGCGCTGCGGTAGACGCTGAAGCCGCACGGGTCCACAGCCACGACGACTGGGTCGTGTTGGTGATCCTCGACGACATCTACCGGGCGGCCTTCAACCTTCCGTCGGCCGTTGCGCCGACGCCGCTAGGAGCGACAGGAGCATGACCACGCAGCACAACTTCGGCCCGGTCGGAATCATCGGTTCGACCGTCGCGGACAGACCTGATCCGAGACTGCTTCCACTCGGCGAGTATTTCGTCTCGGAGTTGGATGGCCGGACGTTCTTCGTGACCAGGAACGGGATCGGCGTTCACGTCTGGAAGGAAGTCCTGGGCGCGGGCGGCGGAGGCGGAAGCCCGGTCGGGTTCGTGGTCGGTCCTGCGGGATCCGGCGCGCAGTTCACGACGTTCGCGTCGGCCATCGCAGCCGCGCTGCTCGCTGGTATCAGCACGGTGATGTTCCTGTCGGGTCGGTACGCCGCCGAACCAGTGATCAACCTCCCCGCTGGTATCTCGTTGCAGCCGTTTGGCGCAGAAGAGTTCACCGCGATCATCATCGCCGACATCGTCACGAACGCCCCGTTCAGCCTCACGCGAAGCGTCCAGGCTCTGCGCGGGTTCGTGCTCCAGGGTACGATCACCTGTGGCCCTCTCGCTGGGCCCGCGACGAACGCGATCGTCACGCTGACCGACATGCAGATTTCTTCGCCTGCGGGCCACGGAATCCGCACGCTCAACGACGGCTGGACGTTTGTGCTGAAGGAGGCGGATATCAACGTCCCCGCCGGAAGCAGGGACATCGACGCGAACGGATCGGTGAGCATCGACGCTTCTCGGAGCAACTTCGGATCGGTGGATCGTCCTCCTGTCGAACTCGGGAACGGCGGGTCGGCGAGGTTCGAGAACTGCTTCTTCCGTGGACCCGCGAATCGCATCAGCAACGTCGCTGCGAGCCTGAACTTCACCAACACGATTTTCGAGCTTCTGGGAAGCCCTTCGTACGTGATCGATGGCTTCGCGGGCAGCACGGTATCGATCAACGGCACGTTCGTTCAGCAGGGCCTTGCGGCGGCTGGAATGATCCTCGATCCGCTGCTGGGCACGCTTCAGATCGGGATGGGCGTCGATCTCGGAGAGCTTAAATTCTCCAGCCGACCGGTGCCGCCGTCCGCGAACATCATGCAGGGTGTCACGGCCTACTTCTTCGGCATGCTCCCCGGCGGTCCGAGTACCACCGCGACAGAAGCGCCTGTCTACTTCGCGGCGGGATTCTGGCGGCGCACCTCCGACGACTCGGTCGCGGCGTAGCCATGAAGAAGCACATTCCGTCTGCGAGCAGCGCCCAGAACCTCCTGCCTCGGGGGATGGTTCTGATCCGCCGCCGAGACATCAAGAGAATATTCTCGTTGGCGAAGAAGCTCGGGTTCTTGACGGAACTGCGCGGGCTCGGCGTGCTGGTTCACGAGGGCCTGATGGACGGCAGCAAGAACCTGATCCCGAAGGGGATGGTCCTGATCAGGAAGGCCGATCTGAAGCGGATCTACGGGCTGGCCGAGAGGCTGGGATTCCTGACGCGTCTGAAGGCGCTCGGGGTGATGGTTCACGAAGGCGTCTACCGGGAGTACAAGTAGCCATGAAGAAGTACGGCACGACGGGCGACGTCAACGCGTTCGAGTACGGCGGCGGACTCGTGTTCGACAAGGGCAACGGCCCGGAGTGGTGGGTGTGGGACGAGCCCGACGAGGGCGGCGATCTCCTCGTGTACCGGGTGAGCGTCCCGGAAGACGTGCTCGAGTACTACAACTGGGCGGACGTGGACGCGGTGGCTCGTTCTACCGGCGAGAGCGTGATGGACATCAAGCGTCGCGGTTCGTCCAAGAACCCGCTGAACCGCGTTCGCGCCATGGAGAGCATTGCGGGGCACTACGGCATCATGGAGTTCGACTCGGAACCGCAGGAGTACACCGAGGAGAGGCTTCGTGAGATCCTCGAGGAAGAAGAGTAGCCATGTCGCTCAAGAAGATTCACGAGATCATCGTCTCGCCCCGCGTCCAGGTCCGCACGTACAAGGACTCGGAGTGGGGAGAGTTCCAGACCAGAGTGTACCGGGATGGGAAGTTTCGCGAGTCGGAGACGAACCACGAGACAGATCGCGAGAGCGCGATCCTGACGGCGCAGGACATGGCGCGCAGACTCGAGACGCGACAGAACCCGTCGCGCACAAAAGCGCGAGCGATCGGTGAGGCACCGCGCTCGCGTACCGAGGTGTCTCTCCAGAAGCGGGAAGCTCACCTCGCGAAGAGGGTCGAGGCTCTCGTGATCAGCCTGGGCGGCAAGAGGTTCTTGTCGCCCGGCTATCCGCTCGAGATCGAAACGAAGCACGGAATCCTCGCCATCGACCCGAATCTCGGGTGGATCGCCACGCGGTTCGAGGACGCCGCCAGGGGACAGCGCGCAGGTGCCGGTCAGACCGGGAAGTGGAACTTCTTCCCGCGCGGCGAGAGCATCAAGGCGTACGACGAGTTGTTCGAGACGTTCGCTGCGTCGTTGCGGAGGATCCTGTGAGAACGCGTCGTCGGAACCCGAGCGAGAGCAAGTACGTCCCGAGCGAGGGCAAGTACATCGTCGTGAACGCGACACGAGGCCGCGTGCTGGACAGCTACGGCACGCTCGATGCGGCGCTCGAGGCCGTGAGCGATGCTCGTGACGGGTACGGCAACTCTGCACACACCTATCACGTCCTCGGTCCGTCATCGAACAAAACGGTGGCGGTCATCGACGGGGACAGCGGCGACGTACGGATGAACCCGTCCGGCCGTCGCCGTTCGACCCGGTCTCGCAGGAATCCCAACTACGCCGACGTGCTCCAGACGAGGCGCGAGTTGAAGGAGAAGCTGCATGGCACGCCGCTGATGTACTCCGTCGCCCTGGAGCGATGGCTCGGCGACGACGAGGACAAGGAAGACCTCGTGATCAGCGCCGTGAACCAGATGCTGCGCGAGGGCTGGCAGAAATCTTCGCTCGACCGTTCGCACAGCCTCGTCATCGCGCGCCATGGCACCGCGAAGCCGTACTACTCCGTGCTGCTGCAGTCGTCGCGCCGCAACCCGTCGAAGCGCGCATCGCTTCGCACGCGTGAGGGCACTCGAGTACGGTTCGTTCCGTCGTCCGCGAGCTTGGCGCTGTACGGCCAGCATCCGCAGGTCGGCGAGGATGGCACCGTGAGACCTGTGTCGTTGGGCAGCAGGCGGGCGACCAGCCTGCGCGGCCCTGGCGGCGGCCTGCTCTACGTGGACTGGGACCGCAGCGCGTTCCAGGGCGTGTCTCCGCTCGACCTTGTGGTGGTCCGATGAGAGCGTTCAAGCAGGGCGATTCGATGCGGGTGACGGCTGACGAGCGCGACATCGATGCGTTCACAGACCGATTGCCCGCCTCTGGTCTCAGAGGGCTTCGATCCGTGTCGGCGATCTTCGAGCACAACGGGGATCTCGTGGACCTGTACACGAACGGACGCTACGGTGCCGGTCGCTTCGACGGCGGGGCTCTCGACGCGCTGCTCGAGGACATGCAGGAGTACGGGAAGCGCCGGATCTCCGGCACCGCTCGTCAGAATCCTGGTCTCGTCGTCGCAGACGAGATCCTGCGCCAACTCGGCGGATCCAACCGTCTCAAGGCGATGGTCGGCGCGCACTCGTTCCGTGGCGACAGAAACTCGCTCACGTTCAACCTCAAGGCGAGGGCGAAGCGCGGCATCAGGATCATCAAGATCGTGCTCGATCCCAGCGACACGTACAACGTGGAGTTCTGGTCGGTCGCGCCCGTGAAGAAGGTCGCCGAGTACGAAGACGTCTACGCCGAGGGCCTGCTTCAACTGATCGAGCGCGAGACCGGGCTGGCGCTGCGGTTGAATCCTGTCGGCCGCAAGACGGTGCGGTTCACGAAGGTGGCCCCGAACTCCTGGGTCGTGAAGACGCCGATGGGCTCGATGTACCATGTGACGCACTACACGTCGCCGGTCATGGCGCGCGCGTGGGGCGGCGAGTGGGTGGCCGAGGGCTCTGTCGCACACACCAAGATCGTAGCCAACTCGATGGCGGAGCTACGCGCTCTGCTGGAGCGTCACTAGCCATGGAGATCACCTTCAACCCAGAGAACGTCCAGGAGACCGTCGGCAACGCCGTGTCGGTCGCCGCGAACGTGATGAACAACCGCGTGCTGCCCCAGGAAGAGCGGATCATCGCTCAGGGCGCGCGACAACTATCAGCCGCTGTCGATGAGGGCACGCGCGGGCTGCGGAACGTCCTGCTGATCACCGGCCTCGCGATTGCGGGAGCGATCGTCTACCACGGCTGGAAGTCCGGGAAGCGTGGGTGAGCAGTGAGCATGGGCCGCACCGGACTGTTCCGTGGGTTTTCCGAGACGCTCGTAGAGTGGCTTCAGACGGACGAGGCGTACGCTTTGTTGCCGTCCTCGAGTACATGGACGGCTGGCGGGTGTTGGATACTCGGGAGCGCGCTCGAGGCATGGATGGACCGCCCGTACACCCGTCAGATGGCTCTCGTGTCCGGCGGGATCCCGCAACACGTCGTACTCGAGTTCAGGAAAGATGTCTTCGTTGATGGTGACGGAGTATCCACGCGCGTGAGGCTGAGAAAGCGGTGGCGTGAACTCGAAGGTCTCGAGATCGAGCGGATCGTACCTTTCGACTTGTACATGGTCCGGGTTGGTCGGCAGCACGGGCTATCATGCCCAGCAACACGAGTACAGCGTGTCACCCAGGAACTGCGAAAGGTGCTGGGGGATCCGTCTTACTGGGGCCTGTGACAGGCCAGGAGTACGCCGGGCGGTGACACGCCCAGGCGGCCGTTGCCTGACCGTCGGCGAAGGCGGTCAGGCAGCAGGCTTCTGTGGCGTCTCGACGAGCCTGACGACTGCCTTCCGGTCGCCCCGGAGCAGCGCAGCCGTCAGCCGGTGGTGCCCGTCGGCGATGAGCATCCGCCCGTCGGACATGCGGTAGACCAGAGGTGGGTCTGGAGAGCTTGTCACGTACCGGTTCACGCCGACGGATGTCACCCTCCGCTGCGTCCCCCAGAGACCCTCCAGGGGCACGGTCGTCCGTTTGGCTCGGTCGATCAGTCGGGACGGGATGGCGGGCTTCTTGGCGTACGGGAACGGCGAGGCGAGCCAGATGACGACGGACCCGTCGTCCCAGAGTTCGCGCTCGAGCACTGGCAGGCCGAAGACGGTCCTCGTCACGCGAACAGGTCCGTGTCGATGAACGAGGCCTGCACGAGCGACCAGAAGTCGTTCGCGAGTCCCGAGGTGACGTAGCGGTACGGCATCCATCCATACCCGCCGTCGCCCCAGCCCGTGCCCCACGAGTTGCGCACGATGAATGCGCCCGTGTCGGTGCCGATCTTGTGCGCGTCGTTGTAGCCGACGATGACCATGGCGTGGCCGCCCTCGACGCTGTCGGTCTTGGCGGGGAACGGGATGTCGCCTCGGGGGTCATCGGGCGCTCCGATGCCTGGGAACGACGAGTAGACCGTCGTGCCGAACATCGCCGGAAGCTGTCCAACGAGCGACGTCTTGAGCGCCTCCATAGTCTTCGCGGGGGAGCTACCTGCCGGGTCGTGACGGTAGTACTTCGTCGCTCGGTAGTTGCTCGCGAGGCTGTACAGGAACGCCGAAGGCTCTTCGTCGAACTTGGACTCGACGTACGGGTAGAGCTTCTCGGGCGGCGTGCCGAACATCGCGATGGCCTGCATCGCGGTGCGAAGCTCTGCGCCCGTGTCGCCACGGTCGCCCGCGAGATTCCGCGTGGCCTTGTAGATGAACAGGCGCGATGCGTCGAGGTGCTTGTTGAACGCGCGGCGCTCGAAGTACTCGAGCAGGCCGATGGCCGCGTTCGCGGTACACGAACCGATCTGTCCTTGGTCCTCGATCGGAGAACACCATGGCCGCAGATCGACCGAGGCGGGGAACGTGGCGGCAGCGATCCGGTTGGATTGCCCGAGCAGCGGCTTGATCTCCGGGTGCTCGGGGTGGAAGTCGCGGATGTCGGGGAGGTCGCGGATCCAACCCATCGCTCGGCGTGTCATGCGTGAACAGTACTACTCGTCCGCCTCGGCGAGAAGCGCGTTGCACAGCGTGCGCAACTCCTGGAGACGGTCGCGCGTGAGGTAGACGGTCACGATGGTTCCGTTGGGCGTCTGCACGGCGTACACGGACCCGGCGACGACGGCGATGCGGCTGCCGTCGCGCACCATCGTGAAGCTGTCTTCGCGACGACGCTCGACGGCCGCCTGGGCGGCGTGCAGCGCCTCGGTCAGGTCCATGCCGCCCGGCGTCGCTTCCGTGGGTTGCGACGGCGTCCTCGTGTCGTTCCGGCCCGGCGCGTCGGGGTGGGCTCGTCCGGCAAGAGATCAGCACCACCGAGTCCGCTCAGGACGAGATACCCGAGGCCGATGACGACGACACCGATGACGAGAGGCTTCATCACATGTCTCGGAGCGCGCGGTTGATGTCCTTCGCGCCGTACCGGATTTCGAGGTAGATCACGAAGACGTCGTTGCCGCGCTCATCGACCGCGTAGTGACGAGTCATTGCTCTGAAGGAGTCTGCTGGCACCAAGGCGCGCAGTTGCTCGAGCACCTTCTTCGCCTTGCGCTCGGCGGCGTTCCAGCCGCGTCCAGAGACCTCGATGGTTCCCTGGTTGGTCAGGTCGTTGATGAAGATGCGGCTTGGCTTCGCTGCTCGCGAGACGGACGGGTTCCTGATCGACCCGCTCATCACGGCGGTGTACACGCCCTGGTTCGCGTGGTGCCGCTTCAGGGCGTACTTCACCGCAGCGGTGATCGCTCCCTTGGGCCACTTCATCTTCGTGGTCTGCTTGCGGATCTCTTCGGCAATTTCCTCGTCGGGAGTGCCGACGTGGTGCCTGCCTACGGCGCGGTCGATCGCGTGCTTCGGGAGGATCTTGTCGTAGTTCACGCGCTTCTTGGTCGTCATCGTCTACCTCGAGGTCAGTGGATCAGGCCCAGGTCTAGCGGCGCGGATTGCGCCGTCTTCGCCCTGAGGGATTCGATCGCGCCTTCGGCTTGCCGAGACCCTGCGCCAGGGCGACGGCGGGCACGATGATCGGGAACATGAACCCGAGGAAGCCCCACCACAGGCCCCAGCCGAGGGAGTTGTTGCGCCGGTAGCCGTGGTACACGCCGATGCCCGACGAGGCGTACGCGACGGTCTGCATCAGGGGCGAGCGCCCCATGTACCCGGTCTCCGGTGTCGGGCTGACCGGGATGAGTTGCGTTACGTGCCCACCTGGGACTCGAATCAGGATGTTCTGCCCGTCCGTTGTCACCGTGAGGTCGCCGGGCGTCGCGCCGACGTCCTGGATGATGCCCCGGCTGACGACAAGGTTCGCGATGCTACTTGGGGACGAGTAGGGCGGGATGTCGATCCGGGATGAGGGGCTGCCATCGACGTAGTACGTGGTCATGGGCGGATGATACAGGATCCCCGACGTAGTGGGTACGGCACCGCTCGCACCGGAACAGGCACGGCATGTCCCGCCGGATCCGACGGAAGGTGTCGTGCCCGCAGGCGCAGCGGAACAGGGTGCCGTTCCGCGTGAGGTGGACCCGCATGCTGCCCCCTTGCCTAGAGTCTACATCTCCGTGACCAGATGGAACGGGTCGAACGATTCGGTCGAGATCCAGAACTGCTTGCCCTTGCTCGGCGTGATCAACTCTCCCTCGTCGCTCACGACGCGCAGGTAGCTCGGCACGGGGACCAGGAGAGCGCCGACCTTCAGCACGCTGACCCCATCCTGGATGATCAGATCGTTCTTCTCTCGCCTGACCTTCACGCACGCCCACGGCTTCTGCGTGTACTGCGTGCGGTGCAGGTCGCGCGGCCTGACCGGATGGGTCATCAGGGCCTTCCAAGCATTTCTTGGATGACCGGCAGCGCGAGCCATTGCCGTGAGTGTTCCTTGTACGTCCCGGTCAGCATCTGCTCGGGCGTGACCCAGGCCGCTTCGCCTTCGGGCCCAGAAATCAGTTCGACGTCGTCGTCGATCACGCCGAGGAACGTCGAACAGAGCGTTGTGTTCATGCTCCGGCCTGCGACCGTAGCCACTTCCCGAGCCCCACCAGTTCGTCGTCGATGCTGATCTTTGCTTTCATCGCTGCCGCGACGAGGTCACGCAGTTTGGACGTCCAGCGTCCGGCCTGATCGGGAGCAAGGATCGCCTTGCTCGCTGCGACCGGTGGCGCAGGCGGTGGTGCAGGCGCAGGCGCGGGGCGAGCATCGAGCGCCGGGTCGCGACTCTGCCCCTTGCCGTCCTCGATGGCCGCGAGTACTTCCTCGACGGCCGGTTCGTTGCCCTCGGGCACGCCCTTGTAGTCCGCCATCACCTCGACCAGGGCGCGCCAGTGGACGGCCTTCCAGTGGCGCTTGTTCAGCGGCCGGATGTAGACGCCTCGCGGGCCCATGGCGACGGTGTATCGCTGCCCGTCGAGTTCGAGATCCCGCGACAGTACCTTCGTGAACTTCATGTTTCCCTCGTTACCGCTAGCTGTTGTACGCGCTTTGCTGCGACGTGTCTACCGCGCTCACATCGTGGTGACCTCCGGCCGGGCAATGCACTCGCAGGGGTACTGCACGCAGTCGAGGCACACCTGCGTCACGACGCCGCGTAGCATCCGGGCGTACTTCGCGTCGGCGATCTCTTGGACGAAGGTCTTCCGCTTGACCTTGTAACTCTCGACGGCGTTCCTCTTCGCGGCCTCGACGTGCTCGTCGCAGCAGGGCGTGCCGCGCCAATTGGCATTCGGCGAGACCGTGTGGGTTGCGAGTTCCTGGCAGAACGCACAGCCGGGCACGTACTGCTGAAGCAGACGCAGCATGGCGGTGACTTCTTCGATGGTCAGGTTCACGACAGCGCCCCCTTTCCAACCTGCTCGAGAGTCTCGCGCAGCGCCTCGCGGTTCGCGGTGCCCTCCAGCCGGGCGATGGCTGCCCGCGTGTCGGCGAGATTGCGGATCTGGTGGGTCTCGCTCTCGCGCAACCGGGCGAGTTCCTGGTCGCGCTTCTCAGCCTCGGTGTAGATCGTCCGGGGCACGATCATGCCCTTGGTGACCATCTGCGCGACCTTGGCGTCGAACTGCTCGATGAGGCTAGCGAGCGCCACGCGCTTCGCGAGGAAGAACACGGTCGGCAGCGGGTTGCCCCTGCTGTCCCCTACGCCTTCGACATCGTCGAGAACGACGGTCGTCTTGCCAGCGGAGGCGAACTCCGCGAGGAGCTTGTCACCGAGGGCGATGCCCTCCGGAGTCAGGGGCAGATTAATGTGCCGGTGCGAGGTGTGACCACGGGCCTCGCTGTATCGGCCGCGCATCGCCTTGATCTGCTTGCCGTAGCGACGGACAAGCTCCGGTGACGTGTTCAGGTCGAGGCGGACTGACGTTGCTCGGATCGTTGCCGTCGTGCTCATTAGTCGTACCCTCCAGAACGTCAGACGAGTCCACTGCGAGTATATTCTAAGAATTCGTAACAGACTGGAATGCTGTCGCTTCCCGGTAGCCAGCTACCTCTTGCGCCTGAGCCATTCCTGGTGGCGCTCCTCTCCGATGCGCCAGAGCCCCACCAAGCTGCCGACTGAGCCCATGGCCCAGCCTGCGATCAGGTACGCCAGGGCCCACGGACTGTTCCGGGTCCAGGAGAGAAGCGGGAATCCGGTCACGAACATCGCCGCTCCCGCGAGCACGACGATCATGTTGATGTGACGCTTCATGTCGGGCACGCCGCTGCGATGGCATCCGCGATCGACTGCGCCGTGATCTCGCGCCACTCCCCGCCGACGCACACCTCGCGGCACGCGAACATGCCAAGCAGGCGCGCGGCCTCGTACTGCGGCGATCCGGGCTCACCAGGGCGAGCTTTGCGTCCGGGCCAGATCCTGAACTGCCGGACGTCGCCGTCGCGGCGACAATGGATCTCCGTAGGCCTGAACGAGATCGTGGCTGCCCAGCCTACCGGCCTCACGTCGCCACCGCGCGGTAGCAGTAGCAGGTCGCGTGTGCGTTGACCCCGCACGAGGGGCAGGGCTCCGGTTCCGCCAGGAAGCCGTCCAGGGCGAAGAACGCGCGGTCGTCACCGTCGCGCGTCGCGAGGGACCAGCCGGGTACGTCGTTCACCCTGGAGGCCGCCGTGCAGGGGCGCAGGCCTGAGGACTCGTTCACCGAGGCGGCAGCGGCGTAGCCAGACTGCCATGCGTACGGTGCGTCCGCGTACGTCCTGGACACGGCGTCCCAGGTGTACACCTCGGCCCCATCGTCCCAGCGGACCCACGCGTTCCATCCGTCCAGGAAAAGCTCGGTCGTTGTCGCCATCGTCACACCCTCCATTGGCTCAGACGGACCCATTGCGAGTATATTCTAGGAATTCGTAACCGACCGGAATTCCGTGTGATTCGACTGCTCGCGCTCGCACGTCTGGCAGCGCCCATCGCTCGAGAGGTCGCCCGCGTGCCACCGGGCTCCGCACGACGAGCAGGGCGTCCAGGCCCCGCGATCCACGACGTTGCGGTCGAAGGCCGCGTCGGCCCTGGCGCACTCGCACTCGAGCATCCCGCACTCGGGACACTGCAACGCGCTCGAGACGCACACGCGGCCGTCATGGACATCGACGCGCGGGTGCTCGGCGAGCCTGCGCAGGACGCTCGCCTTCAGCCCGTCCAGGTACAGGTTCCCGGCGTCGTCCGTCCAGGTCCAGTCCGTGGTGCGCAGGACGTGGCTACGGAGGATCTCGTTCACCTCCGATGGTAGGGTTCCCAGGTGCGCGGCGAGGTCGTCGGGAAGCCCGCGACCGACCATGGCCCTGATCGTCTGCGGGTGCAGGACCGTCTCTGCCTCGGGCAGCTTCACCCTCACCCTGGGGGCTCGCGGAAGCTTCACCGGCTGGGGCGCGAGGAGCAGATCGACCTGCTCCATCTCCCAGGCGGCGAGCACGGGCAGGCGGCCCTCGAGACGCGCCTCGCGGAACCGAGCCAGGGTGCGCAACGCGGACGTGTCCGCATGGATCTCGGAGAGCGGCGTGCGCTGCTTGAACTGCTGGCAGTGCGTCAGTTCGTGGGCAGTGAGCTTCACGATCGCTTCGACGGCATCGACGAGATCGTACTTGGGGGCGGTCTTCAGACCTCGGTACGACATGTTGCGTACCGGGAACTGATCGTCCGCTCCGACTGCTGACACGACGAGGTAGCGTGCGTGTCCGCCGCGACGCGACGAGATCGATGGGATGCGGGAGTACGCGCGCCCACGATACGCGTGACGGGAGTTCTTCACGTTCAGCGCGACGTGGCCGTGCTCCCTGCCGTCGCGGGCGAACTCGACCAGTTCTCGCACCAGGGAGATCGGGAAGCGGTGCGTGCTTTTCACATCGACACGGTTCATCGTGATCCTCCGACCAACAGACGCACGCGTGCCGCTGCGTCTGACAACCGCTTGCGCGACTCTTCGAGCAGGCTCGAGCGGCTGTGCGTCAGCCGGTAGAACCTGTAGCCGCTGTACCGGCACTCCTTGCGCTGGCACCAGTACGGGGCCGTCTGAGCGCGCTCCTCCTTCGAGGCGTCATCCGCGCCCGTCGCCGGGACCAACTTGCCGTCGCACACGGAGCAGCGCCAGGGCTGCCCGCCGCACTCGGCGGTGAGGAACGCGTCGAAGGCCTCGAGGCAGCGGGCGGCGTCGTGGTGCGCCTTGAGCGCCTCGGCGAGTTCCGCGTTGTCGAAGTCCGTCGGGATCTCCGACCGGCTGAAGTGAATGCCGTACCGCAAGAGTTCCATCGCTCAGCCTCCGGTCTTCGGTTGCATGTAGCCCAGCAGCGGGGGGAGCCCGCGACTCTGCGCCGTGATGATCTCGCGCAGGAACGCGCGGGTCGGACCGTAGACGGACACCTTGTGTGCGCCCGCTTCCGTCCCTGGGTAGTCCTTCGAGTAGGACGTGCGGCCCGCCTCGCGCTGCTGGATGCCGTCCGGCAGGAAGCCGTCGTCGCCGGTCAGGTGCCGACGGGTCTTCGTCTCGGTCCAGCCGAGACGGGCCGCGATCACCTTGATGGTGACGTCCTCGCCTGTCTCCAGGAACATCGCGACGATCGCGCTGCGTACTGCGCCACCGTGTAGACCAGCCATCTCACACCTCCGCTTCCTTGGTGGACCCCGAGGGGATCGAACCCTCGATCAGCAAGCACCGGCCGTCGTCCTCCGAGAGGCGGCGCATCGATGCCGCCGCTCGTGACTGCCCGGCCGGGCGAGTTCCTGCTGACGCAACCGTGCTGGCCCTAGCTGACCTCGCTGACCGTCAACTCGCTCCCGTCGAAGTCGAAGCGAAGCATCGTGCCCTCGTCGCCGATCTCGCGGTGGTAGATCCAGGGCGACGAGAACGGCTTGCCCTGGTAGTGGGCCAGGAAGCGGTCCGCCTGGACGCGGCACGCCTCCACGAACCCTTCGCGCTGGTCCTCTGCGGCCCTGACCGCTGCCCCGTGCTTGTTCAGGGCCTTCTCTGACACCGGCTTCTTCGCTCTGGTCTTCATCGTCACACCCTCCAGTGGGTTATACGGCTGCCCTGCGAGATTATTCTCTCAATTAGTAACCGATGGGAATTCCGTGTGATTCACGTCCTCGTGCGACGCCCCGTCACGACGTTGACCACGGTCACGCCGGGACCGAAGGCCGCGCGCATCTCGTACCGCTCCTCGTCCGAGGGCGCGCGGCTGTTCGCGCGGTACTGCTGCACGAACGCGTCGAGGTAGGCGGAGTAGCCTGCCGCCTGGACGTCCGAGCAGACCACGTAGGCGTCCGCGAAGGTGCTCGGCGAGATCACGGCGTCATTCGACGTCCAGCGCAGGACGCCATCGACCTCGCGCGTGTCCGTGACGAACTGAGCGCGCAGGCGCTCGATCTCGGCCCGCTGCCAGGACGGCAGGGTCGCGGGGATCTCCAGGCGGTTCATCGGTTCACCATGCCGAGGATCTCGCCGATGGTGGGCGGCAGCGTCTCCTTGACCGGAGGCAGCGCCTTGCACGCGCACGCTGCGGTCCAGAGGCGCAGGCGGTCTCGTGCGCCCTCGACGCGCCACCGGTTCGCTCGCGCCGCGTACACCTTCCCGTTCGAGTCGAAGGTTCCGATCGTGCGCTTGCCGATGCGGACCACGCAGCGCGCTTCGCCGCTTTCGTAGGTACTGAGTTCCCAGGACATCACGGGCGCGACGACCTCCTCACGGTCCATCAGAACGCCGGGCTTCCAGGCCGCCAGCCGGGCTCGCACGCCGCGCAGTTCTTCGGTGCCGCGCTCGGCCTGATACTCGGCAGCCTTGGCCGCGTTGTTGACGGCCAGCGTCCAGGTGTAGAGGTCCGTGACGCCGCACACGAGATCGTAGGGCGTCGGCGTGTGCTTGTAGTGCTTCCAGACGGTCAGAATCCTGACCTCGCCGCGACGCAGGGCCAGGGACCGGTCGTGCTCACGCACGATCATCTGCTCGAGAGCAGCGGCGTACCGCTGCGTGGGCTCGGGCGAGACCTCCCAGGCGGTCTGGCTCGACGAGGGGCAGTGGCCGTGCAGCCAGCCATCACCCGGACGCTGGAAGCCGTGCTTCGACAGCGTGCCCTTGGCGGCGCTCGCCGTGAACACCCGCTGGCAGACCCCGCACGTCCCGGTCTTCTCGTTCGTTCGTCCCATCGTCACACCTCATGGGGTCAGACGGGGGCCTTTACTGGTATATTCTACAAAATCGTAACCGATGGGAATACCGTCGGATTTATCTGCCCAGCCGGGACCGGTAGGCACGGTCCAGAACCGTCAGAATCGCCTGCTCGGTGGGGTCGTTCGCGGCACGTAGCTGTGCCTGGATCGCGTCGGCCCGCTGCTCAGAGAACGCCGCCAGCGCGCGACGCGTGGCGTCGTCCATGGCCCCGGTGGGCTGGAGCGGGTAGCCGAGGGCGAGTAGCTGCCGCTGAGCGATACGGATCACCGTCGGCCGCAGGATCGCTGGGGTGAGCGCGAGCTTTCGGATCGGCAGCGACTGCACCGACCGGAAGCGCCACCACCACGCAGCGCCCCCGACGGCGGCGCTGACGACCCCGGCGATGCCGAGGCCGATGTACAGCCGACGCAGGCGGCGCTTCATGCGCTACTCGGGCTGGTGCTCGTGCCGGATGTCGCCGTCCACCATGTGGTAGACCGGTTCGTCGGCAGCGCGACCGATGCCTGACTTGGAAAGCCGCAGGTAGGTGGCGTAGGCCACGTTGGCTCTGTGTCCGTCGTGTCCCGAGTACACCGTGCCCACGTTGCCCACGATGACCTCGTGCAGCGCGCCGGACGGATTACGTCGCGCTCGAGCCCTCGCTGGCTCGGGCAGCATCCTGGACGTGCTGCGCTCTCGCTGACCGCTTCCGAGTTGCCGCGCGCTGCTCCTGGACCCGCGCGACCGGGCGGAACTCAACCAGGGCCACGCGAGGTACAGCAGCAGCACGCCGCCGCCGACCCACGCGATCGTGGTGATCAGGTTCGTGGCACTGGCAATCGTGCCCGTCGGGGTCAGCGCGTCGCCGAGACTCGCCGGGTGCGTCGCGTCGCTTGTTGGACCGACCGGGTTCTCGTTCAGGCCCCACGCGACCGGAGCGTTCGACGAGGTCTGTGTGTTCGCCATCGCGCCGCTGATCCAGTCGGACAGCGGGCCGTTCCGAGCTTCCAGGAACGGCTGCACGGTCACGTTCGACCAGTTCGTCGCGGCAGCGCCGATCACGTTGTCGTTCATGTGATCGAGTCGCTGTTTCAGATTCGCGGCGGTCTGCTGCGCGTGCTCGAGCGTGTCAGCGTCGAGCAGGGCGACCGCGTACGTGTAGAACGGCATGAACAGCGAATGGTCGCGCGTGATCCGTGGCACCGAGGCCCAGCGAGCGATCACGGGGACGCCGCGTCCGGTCATCGAGGTCGCGTTGAACGCGTTGACGATCTCCCCTTCCGTCGGCATCGACGTTTCGATGTGCGAGGTTTCTACCGCGCCGAGAACGAAGTACATGCTGTGCTCCTGTTTCGGGGAGGGTATCACAGCCCTGGCTGTCAGAGGTACGATCGGTCGCGCGTCGTGGAGGGCATGAGCACAGAACGAGTCCGGTCAGCGTTCGCCGCCCTCCGTGAGGTTGCGCGGCCCTACTACGACAGCCTGTACGCCTCGCGTGCGGGTCTCCTGCCGACCGGGTATCGCAACCCGGCCGCTGCGGGGTCCATCTACGGCATGACGCCGGAGCGGCTTCAGCGAGAACTCGAGCAGGTCGCCGAGTGGCGTCCGTTCCAGCATCCTGCCGTTGCGCCCGGCTGCGAGGCCTTCTCAACCGACCTGCCGGGCGCGCTCGGCATCGTGGACGTGCGCCTGCTTCCGCCGACGGCGAGTCTCACGCTCATGGACCCGAAGGGCACCGGCACCGTCGAGGCCTGCGTCTCCGGGCTGCGCGGTGTCCTGGTGCCGTTCACGGTGGCGATCCTGGGCCAGGAGGAGGGCCGCGAGGTCGTCTTCACGTTCCACCCTGGCGATCCGATCCGACCGAGCAGCGTGCCCTCTGAGGGGCGCTCAGGACGCGTCGTGAGCCCAGCGGAGTGCCTGGAACTCGGATTGCTCATGGCGAAGGTTGTGGAGTAGCCTCTCGAGGCATGAAGCTCGGGAAGCACATCAGCCATGGGTTCTACATGGTCTCCGACTCGGAGGCCGCCCGGATGGCGCGAGAGGTCGGCGCGAAGCTGCCTCGGTACGGCTACGAACTTCGTCTCGATCGTGGCGCGCTCATGCGGACGCCGTATCGGTATCACAGCGACGCACCGAAGCGCGGGTGGGTGTGGGCGGTGCTGGCGGACGATGATTGGATCGTCGAGCAGTCGAGGGCGGCGCGGCGCAACCCGTCACGCTGGCCCGCGACGCTCGTCATCAAGCTGCGTCGCGGCAACGCCCCCTGGCGCGTGCGCGGCACGTACGACGAGAACGTCCGCGACAGCACGCGGAACTTCTACGTGAGCGGCAAGCCCTTCGCGCACGAGCACACGTCCGGCGACTGGGCACTGGTCGAAGTTCCGGCTGGCGCGCGCACCAACATCGTGGACGCGCATCTCGAGGAAAGAGGATCACATGGCGGGTAGAGTCACGAAGAGCGAGTTGGAAGGTCTGGCCGCATCCCTGAACGAGTACACGAAGGGGAGGCACCGCTTCGAGATCGAGTGGGCGTACGGATCGCCGCGTCTCGTGGCGAACGGAGGATCCGCCGACGTGTCCCCTCGCCTGACGTCGAGAGAACTCGCGCAATGGATCCGTGCGTTCATGGCCGGGTACGACCTCGCCAAGAAGCGCGGTTGATCGTCGCAGCCGTCGTGAAGTAGGATCGGCGGCATGATGACCAAGGCCGACGTCCTCGTGCAGTTCCGTGAACTCTGGCGCGACGCGGTTCGTGCTCGACCCAGCCTGCGCGGCGACGACGTCGCGCGGCGTGAGGCGTGGAACGACTACACGGACGCGTTGCAGAAGGACGGCCTGATCTCGACCCGGCAGTACGACACATGGTCGGGGCCGTTCAGGAACCCCTCCGGGTCCGTGGATCGCAGGCGTCCAAGCGCCCTCATGCCTGCCGGGACTCCTCGGTACGTTCACGTCTACGACAACGGCGGCAAGACCGCCGATCGTTACACGATCGTTTTCACGGGTCGCTACCGACACAAGACCAACGGATCGTTCGTCCATCTGGGAGCGAGCGCCCATCCGTTCCATCCGCAGGGCGTCGGCATGCACGGCGAGTCGCGGGACCAGATCGACTACCCGTCGTACGGCCATCTCGGCAAGAAGATCGGGTTCAAGGATCTTCCGCCGGACGTGCAGAAGTTCGTGGTCATCACGTACAAGGACATCTGGAGCCTGAAGTAGCTACGCCTGCGCGAGCAGCACCTTGCGCGCCGAGAGCACCTTCTTCATCTCCTCGGGCGATCCCCCGCGATCCGGGTGGTGCTTGAGCGCGGCCTTCTTGAACGCCTCGTCGATCACCTCGCGCGTGGCAGGGAGCGTGATGCCGAGGACCGCTGCCGCTGCCGCTGCTTCGTTCACCGACGGCACCGCGCCACCCGGTAGTTCGTCGGCGAGGAACTTCAGGAAGTCGTCGAGCACCGACGCGCTCTTCGCGTAGAGTTTCTCGAGCATTTCGACGGCGACGTCGTCCTTCTCCTCCTCCTCGTCGTCACCCTCGTGATCGATCTCGTAGTGCTGCGTGATCTCCTCGGGGTAGTCGGACTCGTCACATGGTTCGCCCGCGTCGCACGTCGCGCAGAACGATGCCTTCAAGCTCTTCACGAACCGCTCGGCCCCGCGATCGGTGAAGACCCACGCATCGACGTCCTCGTCGTAGACGCTCTCACCCTTCGGGAGGAGTTTCTTTCCGCCTCTGGGAAACGGACGGCTGAGAATCCACAGCGCCCGCTGCTCCTCGTCCTCGTTTTCCGTCACCGGCAGCATGTGGATCATCTTGCTCATCGGACTTCTCCTTCTTCGGGTCGTACGACACCAGACCTACGTTGGTCATCTTGAAGTGGGCCTTGTACATCGTGTCGCCCTCACGATTCTTCGTGCATCGAGCGACGCGCTTCACCTTCGTCGGGTCGCCCTCGAAGAACGACACGATGTCCACCATGAACTCGATTTCGCGCAGACCCGCGATCACGTTCTCCTTGTTGATGTGACCGATCACGAAGATCGTCCGCTTGTACTTCTGTGCCTCGCGGATCAACTGGAACGCGATGTCCCGCACGGTCTGCTGCGTGTGCTTGGGCATCTTCACGGTCACATCGTCGTCGCCATCGCCCGGCACATCTTCCGGGGCGCTCAGCCGCATGCCCTGGAGCGAGTCCACGATCACGATCTTCGCCTGGACCTCGCGGATCGCGCGCAGGGCCGTCGGCAGATCCTGGGTGTGCGTGATCTGGATGTCCTCGGCGTTGCGCATCTTCAGGCGACGCGCTCGTCGGCCGATGCGTGACGCAGCCTCTTCGGAGGCGATGTACAGCACGTCCTTGCACAGCGGCCCACCCGCGATCTGGGTGAGCAGCGTGGACTTGCCGATGCCCGGCGGTCCCACAAGCTGGATCACGAACCCCTCGGGCACGCCCGGTTCTTCTTCGCCTCCGTAGAGTCGGTCCAGGTTTTCGACGCCGGTCTTCAGCCGTGGCACCACCTCGATGCCATGCTCACTCACCTTGGCGACCAGCCGCCTGGACACCTGTCGCATGCTGGAAGGAATGACCGCCCCTTGCGGCACCATGACACCTTCCTCGCCGCACGCTGGACACATCCCCATGTGGTACGGGTTGACCGCGTGGCAGAGCCTGCATTCGTACTCCATGATGGTTGCGATCCTCCTCGATCAGATGTACACATGCAAGCGCAACGCAAGCGGAGTGCAACTTGACGAATCCCGCCAACAACGAGCGTCCGATCTCTCCCCTATTTCCTCACACAGAAGGGGCCGGAAACGTACCGAAGGTGTACGCAGACGAGATCAAGCATCTGAAAATCTACCGACAGATCCCGAACGGGAAAGGTCGGCGGACCTTGATTCCGAAGGAGGAGTACGTCAACGGCTTGAAGGAGTTCGAGTTCAACGCCTTCGAGACGACGGAGAACGACATCGAGGAGTTCTTCGGTGGCGGCGACTTCTTTCTCGAGCCCATCGGGCACAACTACAAGATCCTGCCGGGACGTCTGATCTCGATCGATGCTCCGCGTCGTGGGAACATGTCGCTCGAGGCCGCTCGTCCGGTGCAGCAGCAGCAACAGCAACAGCCTGCCGTTCAGCAGGATGAGACCCAGCCGATGTTCTCTGCGCGCAGGAATCCGTTCTCGCAGCAGCAGCAGGCGCAGCCCGAGGAATCCATGATCAAGCAGGTGCTCGAGTCGCAGAAGGAGATGGTCGGTATGGTGCGGGAGACGGCCGACTCGAGAGTGCGAGCGGCCGAGGAGTTCTCCTCGAAGAAGGAGGGCATGATCACCCAGTTCGCCGAGAAGGCGATGGAGATGGTCTCGGGCAACCGGCAGCAACTCTCCGCGAGCGATCTGTCCACGCCGCTGGTTGAGTCGATGCGTCGCCAGCTAGAAGAACTCCACACGCGGCACACCGAAGAGGTGCGTCGGTTGCACCGGGAGAACGACGAGGAGCGCACGCGGATGCGCGGCGACATCGAGCGGCGCGACCGGGCGAACGAAGATGCGCGTCGGTTGACCGACGAGACGATTCGCGATCTCCGTCGAACCAACGATGAGGGGCTGCGCGCCGCGCGAGAGCGGTACGATCGAGACCTCGAGGAACTGCGCAAGCGGTACGACCGGCAGGTTGCCGAGGAGACGGAGCGGTACGGCCGCAAGATCAAGGATCTCGAGACCGAGCTTTCCTCCGTGCGATCCAAGCTGGAGAAGGAACTGTCCGAGGAGCGCGCGAAGTCGCAGAAGCGCATCTACGAACTCGAGAAGGAGAACCTCGAACTGACGCGCGAGTTGGCCTCGATCCCGGAGCCCGTGGAGCGCGACGACAGCGGTCCTGGTCCCGGCGGCGGCGGAGGGGGGCCGAATCTGCCCGAGGATGCTCCGTGGTGGGCCGGGATGATCCCGGACGTGATCAAGGCCGTCACCGAGGGTCGGCGCGGCGCGCAGGAGCAGGCACAGGCGCAGCAGGCGCAGATCCAGCAGCAACAGCAGCAGTTCGACGACGAACCAGAACCGGTCCAGTTGCCTCCGCAGCGGCAGCAGGTGGTGCAGCAACGGCCCGTCCAGCGGCAACCCCAGCCGATGGTGGTGCAGCAGGTTCAGCGGCAGCCGCAGCCGGTCGTGGCGCAGCCGCAGCCGGTGGTGCAGCCTCCGCCTCCGCAGTCGCCACCACAGCCGGTGGCGCAGCCCCCGCAGCCGGTCGTGGTGCAGCAGGCCCGGATGCTCAGCGAGGAGCAGGCGCAGGCGCTGTACGACCACCTCGCGAGAAACAGCGAAGATGTCCCGTCCTCGCCACAGCCCCAAGACGCGCCTGTCGAGGCCGCGCCGATCGACCTGAAGCTGGATGACTCCCCCGTCCTGGAAGGGTTCTCACTCGAGAACTTCACCTTGCACGAGTCGTGATAACCTCTCGGCGTGATCGCCGACGAGAAGCCATTCTTCGTTCCCAACACCGTCACGCCCTGCGAGAGGATCGCCATCCTTGAGCGGCTTGCCACGTCCGGGTCCAGAAGACCGTTCGTGCAAGCCTTCGCGCAGAAGCTTCCTGGCAAGACGAACCTCGAGATTGCTCGGTCGGCCCTGGCGGCCGTGCAGGAGCTTCCGTACGTGCCTGGACCTCCCAACGAGGAGTGGATGCAGGGTGCGACCTGGACGATGGCGCACGGCGGGGAGTGCAAGGCGCTCTCAGTGCTACTTGTTGCTGCGCTCCGGGCCCGTGGCGTGCCTGCCGAAATCGTCTGGATCACCCAGACCGGCAAGCCGCTGAACCACGTCACCGTGGTAGTGTCGGACGGACCTGATCAGTACTGGGCGGAGCCTGCCGTGCCCGGAGCAAGGCTCGGCGAGAGTCCGTACGAAGCCATCGAGCGTACGAACGCGTGGCATGTGGTAGGAGGCCGATGATGAGCGCGTATGGACCCGTGGGTAGACCTGCCGCAGCGTATCGCCCCGCCGGAGTGTTGCGAGTAGTCTCTCGTTCTGGCGCGGACTTCTCGCAGACTCATGTGACTGCGGCTGACCGTACGTCGCTTGTGACCCGTTACCCTGGACCGTTGCCGACGCAAGGTCTGACCGGTCCGGGGCCTACCGCCGCGTCGTCGTCCGGCATGAGCGCGGGCAAAATCGTGCTGATCGCCGGAATCGGCGTCGCGCTCATCTGGGTGATCTCGAGGAAGAAGAAGGGGTAGGAATATGCCGTCGTCATTCAGGTTGGCTGATCCGGCTTCCGCAACGTGGAGCATCGGCACCGATCGCGCCTGCGCCACCAACGGACGTACGTTCGTGCAGTCTCTCCAGAACGCGCTCGGCGTCACGGTGGACGGCCAGTGGGGAGCCAACACGTCGTCTGCCGTGGTCGCGCAGATGCGCGCTGCAGGCATGCCGTCCGCGATCGTGAACGCGGCGCAGAACGAAGCGGTGAACCATCGTGTCGGCAACTTCCTGCTGATCGGTGCCGTCTACATCGTCATGCGCGACGTGCAGAGCGATCCGGTGCAACTCGGACAGATCGTTCTTCCGTCGGACGTTGTTGCGCCGCTGTGGAACGTCGCAGCGCCCGGCGACGGCAACGCCGGGATCAGTTGTGTGCAGCAGGTGCCTCTGACTCCCGACGCCACAACGCCAGTCGAGACACCATCTGTAGACGCGGGAGCCACCGGAGGCACGGGCCCCACCACCATCGTTGGTCCCACGATCGACATCACGGGAAGCGTTCCGCCGCCGCGAACGCCAGCAGCGCCACCGAGGGTCACGAGCGGGGTCAGCGCCGGGCTGGTGCTCTTCGTGGTGGGAGCGGTCGTGGTCACCTCGTTGATGTTCACCAAGAAGAAGGGTCGCGGACGATGAGCGCGTATCGACAGCCGGGCAGGCAATCTGCGGCGTACCGACCTGCTGGAGGGGTTCCGCTGGTCAGGTCTCACTCGGGCGCGGATCTCTCGCGGCTTCATGTGACTGCGGCGGACGCGAACCTTGCTCGCGTGGTGTCGGAAGCGGGTGTTCCTGCCGAAGAATGGCAACTCCTGTGTATCCCCGTTCCCGGCGACATCGCGTTCAAGGACGCGATGGGCAACAACATCACCGATCCGTTCCTGCGTCCCGGCGCGGTCATCCGTCACTGGGCCGACCCGGATCTTGCGAGGGCGTGGTTCCAGCGGGCGTACGACCTCGCGTTCGACCAGCATGCGATCGATTCGCTGAACGCGCTGGGAGATCAGTCGATCGCGGTTGCGGCGGCCACGATGCTTTCGGATCCTGGCAACGCAACGACCGGTCCGTTCGTCAGGACCATGACCGACAGGTACAACGCTCAGATCAGGTACGTCGCCGACATCGTCCAGGCGCTGGCGAACGGGCACAACGCGCTGAACATCCTGTGGTTCGAGGATCCGGTCGCGCGCTGGCTCTACCGCTACTGGATCTCTGGTCCTCCGGCAGACGCGAACGCGGTGTTCCTGAAAGACCGTAGCTACGGCGGTGCCGAGGGTTGGTATACAGGATCGTTCCGTGGTGCGATCGAGAGGTTCCCGATCATCCCGGAAGACAATCCGCCATCCGCTGGTGGTGCTGTTCGTGTTCCGGGTAATCCTGGCGGAGTTCTGGCTCGTCGCGCGTGGGATCTCTATCATGCCTACTGGGGCCGCGACACCATCGGAACTCATCCTCTGCGATTCGTACCGACAGTAGGACTGACGGTTTCGTTGCCGATCGACGTGATGCCGAATGGGTCCGCGCTAGATGACAATCAGGCGCTGAATGTCACGGACTACCCGTTCATCGTCAATCAGCCTTTTGTGTTGACGTACGGAGACGGTCAGTCAGCACCCGGACAGGCGACGTTCTATCACGCGACGCTGTCCGACGTGGACAACAACCCTCACCCCACCCTGTTTCCTGCGACGGCAGGACTGAACCAGTATCCGTTCAACGCGGCCATGGGATCATGGCGAAACGCGCTCGACTACGACACCGGGATCGAGAGATTTTCTCACTGGGACACCGGGATTCGCATCATTCCTCCCAGTGATTTTTCTCATACCTCCGTCGTGGACCGATTCAGAGGTCCGAGCGATTCTCGATGGACGAAGGTTCGTGACTGGCGGCAATTCAACTCGAGCGGTTTCATGGATGTCGCAGGCGCAGAGGCTCTCGGATCCGGCCCTCAAGGAGGGACGCCCGTCACCGTCTGGCTAGGCGCGTACGACTACCTTCCGTACCTCCGTGCGTGGACCGAAGCAATCGTGAATCGCAGCATGGAACGCATCATCCTCGAGACGCGCTCGTTCGTGATGTATCAGAACAACCAGTCTGCGTTGACTGCCGGAAGCGCGCAGAACTTCCTCGAGGACGTTCTCAACGCTCCGCGCGACGTTGCCAGCGAGCAGGGTCGCCCTGACAACGTAGCCAACGCTGCTGCGGCTGCCACGATGGCAATCGGCGCTGCGCTCTCGACCGTCACCTGGGGCATCAGCGCCATCATCGGTGGCATCGCCGCTGCGGCACTGATGGGGTACGGCAACAGGAAGAAGGACACGCCCGGCATCGGCAGGGATGACCTCGGTCGGATGAAGCCGACCTACGAACGGGCGATCATCGGTGGTCACCCGGATCTGGACAGCCCTCTGGATGGACCGCCAAACCACTACCACGTCCCCATGCCTCCGACCGGCATGGCCGGTGTGCGGCACCCGGAACAGCTTCCGCTGTGCAACCCGCCTGGAGGGCCAGGAACCGGACCCGGTTCGCAGCGCACCCAGACGCTCACCCAGCCCGGAGGGGGCGGCAGCATGGGCCTGCTCGTCGTCGCCGGGGCAGCCGTCGCGCTGGGCCTGATGCTGTTTGGGAAGAAGTCGAAACGCTGATACATTCGCGGCAGGAGAGAGAAGAACATGGGCTACACGAACAGCTACGGCGCGTACACGACTCCTGCTTTCGGTAGGGTCATCCCGATCCACCGGAGGCCGATCTCCGGGCCGTTCATCATGGGGTACGCCGCAGCGCCTGCCGGGCTGATCGGGGGCGAACCGAAGGAGCGTTCGTCCAGCTACTTCGGCGCGCCCGCCGGGCTCATCGCCGTCGTCAGGGACAGGAACGCCGCGCCGTCGCAGCATGCAGGTCGCGCATCGGAGTACTGGGGCGCTCCTGCAGGGATCGCAGACGCTGCCACCAGGGGCAAGCTTCGGTTGGTATCCTCGGCTGGGATGGGCTACTTCGGTGCGCCCGCAGGCCTCGTGACGAACCCGGCCGCAGGAGGGACGGGGGGCTACACCGGGCCGGGCGTCTCGGGTGGGGACATCGATCCGTCTACCGGTCATCCGTGGGGCGAGATCAACCCGTCCACGGGGCAGTACTGGCCCCCCCTCGACGGCGGCGGCGGCGGATCGACTCCCGTGAACTACGCAGGCATCGCGCAGTTGATCACGGCGCTCGGCACGGTCGGCCTCGCAGGCGTGAACACCGTTCTCACCCAGATGAACCACGACCAACTCGTGCAGGCGCAGCGTGATGCCCAGGCGCTTGCGGCGTCGAGCAACGCCGCGCAGCAGAGGCAGGCCGCAACGCTGAACGCAGCCATCATGCAGGCTCTCACGGCTTCCCGCACGCAGACCGGTCCCGGTCCGCAGCAGGGAATGAGCACAACCACGATGGTCGTGATCGGCGGCGTGGCGCTCGCGGCCCTGTACTTCTTCATGCAGCAGGGCAAGCGCCGTCGCAACCCGGTCATCGGCAGCAACCGCAGCCGTCGCTACGTCAGCCCGCACGGCAGGAAGTAGCCATGCCCGTGTCGACTGAGCAGCAGGGCGTCTCGCAGATGATGTCGGCGATCAGTACGCTCGGCGTCCAGGCTGTGAGTGTGGGCCTCGCCCAGATGAGTCGTGACCAACTCATGCAGGCGCAGCGAGATACGAACGCCCTCTTGGCGACGATTCGCGCGGAGGGCGGCACGCCGGAGCAGACCGCCAACGCCAACACGTTGCTCAACCTGATCAACCAGCAGACGCAGTCGGGTACGACGCCGCAGGGCACGAGCACGACCACGATGGTCATCGTCGGCGGCCTCGCGCTCGCTGCCACGTACTTCTTCCTGCGAAGCAAGAAGAAGAGGTAGCGCATGTACCCCGCAGCCAGTTCATGGATCAGCACCGAGGATGGGTCCGCGTGGTTCTACCGAGACACGCCGGGGGCCGGTCGTCGCGCGTGTTCGACCACGGGATGGGACGCACTCGTGGACGTCCAGACCGAGGTGTACGCCAGACTCCAGGCCCTGGGACCGAAGCCAACATGGACCGGCGATCAGGTGAACGCTGATTCGGTTCCGAACACGGCCAACGATCCGGCGATCGGATGGAACATGGCCCTTCTCCAGGCGCTGTACGCGGTCGCGAGCGTGGACATGCACAGCCTTCCGCAGGGAGTTCAGACGAGCTACCTGAACGCGGTTCTTGCCGATGCTGAGTACGACAGGATCAGCGCGCAGACTCTCGCGCTCGCCCTGTGGGTCGCGTACGTGTCACATGACTACGACGCGTCAGGCGCGGACACCTTCGGCAACGGATCCCCGGCGCAGGTCATCATCCCGGCAGGGACTGCCCTTCCGGCGTTCAACACGCCGCCTCCGATGCCTCCCGCGCGCGCTGGCGGAACGGTACAGGCTGGCGTGCGGTGCGTCGCCGCTGGCACGGTTGCGGGCGGCGCGACGACATCGGTGATGTCAGGCTGGATGACCGCTGGTATCATCGGCCTCGGCATCTTCGCCGTTCTGATGCTGACCAAGAACGTCACGGTGAAGAAGAGGAGCAGGTGATGGGTGCATCGTGCTACGCGAACGCGAACAGGAAGGCCGTTGCGGCTGCACCGGCCGCGAAGCCCGTCGTACCGCTCGACCCGATCGACCTGCTCGCCCGGATGCGGGTGGGCACGAAGGCGTGGAGCAAGCTATCCATGGATCAGAAGTACGCGCTCGCGATGCGCGTGACGGGTGACTCGACGCGTGCGACCCGCGCCGTTTCGTACATCGACGCGGCCGTGAGGATCTACGGGTAGCGATGACGTATCCGAGCACGCCAGACTTCACCTCGGGCGACTGGGACTCCGCGTGGTGGATCTACCACCGGACGGATGTCGGCGAGGACGATCTCTGCTCAACGACGGGCTCGGGGATGATCCTCGCGGCCCGCCGCGCGCTCGGCGTCTTGCCGACAGCAGTCTGGGACGACACGTTCCAGCGGGCGCTGATCCGCAAGGCCGGGACAATCTCCGGCGCGGAGAGCGTCGTGACGCTGCTCCAGGCTGACTTCTCTGCCCGGTCGATCTCCGTTGCGTCGCTTCAGTTCGCGATCTTCATCGCGTGGTACTACCGCACCGGGCTTCGACTCGATGCGATCGAAGTCCAGCCCGATGCAGTGGTGCCGCAGTGGGGCGTCGCGGTCCCGGCCGGTCCTGCAGGGCTGTACTGTGCCGTCGTCGGCGTCGATGTGTTTCCACCGGCCCCTTCGGATCGTGCGATCGTGGCAAGGCAGAGCGCCTCGGGTGTGCGCGTCCATCCCGGCGAAGCATCTCCGGCGCAGGTGCCGCCGGACGCGGGTCATGTGAGCTTCGTGTGGGTCGGCCTCGCCGCCCTCGCGATGGTGGGCGTGGTCTGGACCGTCACGAAGAAGGGGAAGAAGTAGTGGCGTACCCTAACGCGCCGAACTTCGCATCGAGCAACGCGGACTCCGCGTGGTGGCTGTACCACAACGCTCGCACCGTCGCGCCCGGAGGAGCGCCTCTGTCGAATCCTCCGACGGACGTGTGTTCGACCACGGGAGCGAGTGTTGTGCGGGCGGCGAAGACGGCCGTGAACATGAGCCTGTCACCCTCTTCGCAGATGCAGCCGTCGTCCGTGTGGAGCGATCAGTTTCAGCAGTCGCTCATCGGCAAAGCGAACTCGATCATCGCTGGCTCGAGATCCTTCGTGAGGGAGAGTTGGTACGCCGCGTGGCTCGCCGAAGTTCAGCGAGTCCTCGCGCGGCTTCGGCAGGACGCGAGCGCGCGGGCAGTGTCTTCCGACTCGATGAGGTGGGCGATCTACGTCGCGTACTACAACGAGCAGGGGATGGACATCACCAACATCGAGATGGGGCCCGGCGCGGTGTTACCCTCGTGGGGCAGCACTGTTCCTGGCGATCCTGACCTGCTGCGCTGCGCGGAGATCGGGAGAGATCCACTCATGTCAGGGGCGTCGCCAGGGGAGCGCGCGGTTGCGGCGCAGGAGAGTACCTCTGGAGTCCGCCTTCGCCCCGACAGCTTCGGCTATCAGAGTTCAGCATCGGGCGGCAACAGTAACCTCTGGATCGGTCTCGCTGTGGTGGCACTCTTCGGAGTCCTGATTGTGAAGTCGAACGCATGAACGCCAGACAAGCGCAACTAGATTTCTACACCGAGCTTCACGAGGGGCTCGAGCCTCGTCACGCGTTCAAGCAGAAGGTGCAGGAAAAGCCGCCTGTCATCGACATCAAGGGCAGAATCGTCGAGATTCAGTACCTGAAGAAAACGACCGACGGAGAGCACCATTACTGGCACCCCTTCGAGCCTCACGCGCGGCCCAAATTCGGCCTGGATCAGCGCGGAAATCCCTGGATTTACCAGGGTCGATACGTCGTAACAACGCATGGGATCGAAGACCTCCCCGAGGGGCAGGTCCGGGCCGAGAGACTGCCGAGCATTCCGAAAGAGCTAACGGATCTTGGCAAGCTCGAATGGATCAAGTACAAATCAGACGGCGAACGGACCCACACGATTCGGTTCCCGTCGAATCCCACGATCGCAAGAGACGAAAGTGGGAACCTGCACGTTCTGACCAAGGAGAAGAAGATGGCAAAGCGCAGTCGCCGGGGATCCCGGTCTCACTCGATGTTCGCAAGCAGCAAGCACTCGCGGAAGCACGGCGCGAAGCGCCGTCACTACGAGAACCCCGCCAAGGGCGGCGGCAAGGCGATGGAAGCAGTCAAGGGCGCAGCGGTCCTCGGCGCGGTCGGCGTCGGCACGCTGCTGCTGATGAACTACGGCATCGAGAAGTACAACACCTCGCGCATCACGGCGGGCTCGACCCCGTGGTCCGAGAACATGTCCGCCGCGATCGAGATCGGCGTCGGCCTCGGCGGCGCGGCCCTGATCGGCATGTACTGGAAGGGCACCACGGGCGCGACCGCAGCGGCCGGTGTCGGCGCGGGCGGCGTGATCGCCGGTCTGCAGCGCATGTACGACAACTACCGCCTGCAGCAACTGCGCAACGCGCTGACGCAGGGCGCGGGCGCGAGCGGCGCAAGCGGTGCGAGCGGTGCGGCCCCGGCCAACCGGGCGCTCCCGGCTGGCATTCCGCAGTCGTACTCGGCCCGCACGCGTCAGTCGTGCGCGGCGTAGTCAACCTGCCGCGCGCTTGACGCGCGGCGCAAGCAGAAGACCGCCGTCGTTCTGTTGGGGCGACAGCACCAGGATCGGAAACAGGAGAGAAGAAGATGACGATGAGCAATTACGTGTGCCCCGACAGCCTGCTGATCGATGGGCCGTTCGTGCTGGATGTCGCGCACCAGAGTCGCAGCTACGTCGGGATCGGCATCTGCGACCCGATTCTCCAGACGTTCGTGCAGGGCCCGGAGCCCTGGCGCTACGACGCGGCGCTCTGGGCGATCCAGATGGTCGCGACGAAGAAGACGGTGACCGGCGCGGGCCCGCTCGCAGCGAACACCGACGGCTGCGATCTCGCGCCCGTCGTGACCACCCCGATCGGCCTCACGTTCCTCCAGTCGGGAAGCATCGGCGCGCAGGAACCGATCGCGATCTCGGACGGGTCGGTCTGGTACAACAAGAGCGCGTCCGACGCGGACCTTCTGCGTCGCGGTTCGCCCGTATCGCGCGGGTTCATGTTCATGGTCATCGCGATGACGGTCGAGTTCCTTCGGCCGTTCCAGCGCGGCGGCACGGGCACGGACGCGACCGACCCGAAGAAGTTCTCGAACTGGCTGACGGATGCTCCGAACAGCCCGGCGTACGGGGAGCAGATCCAGAAGTTCCTCATCGAGACCGTCGCGATGCGGATCGCGTTCAGCGACTCGGGCAAGTACTTCTTCCTCGGTCGCGCGTCGAACTTCCCGCAGTACGGCGGCGCTCGAGGCAATCTGTCGATCAGCAACGGCAACATGTCGTGCGGTCCGACGGCAACGCCCCTCGCAGTGGCGCTGATGCTCGGGTCGTTCGATGATGCGAATCAGGCGACGCTGGTCGCTTCGATCGGCCAGGACGCTCGCATCCAGTCGGACGGCACGACGCTGACGACCGCAGGCTCGGTGGTCCCCGGCGTGATCAACGACGCCGACAACGGCACCGTGTACTGCCAGCAGGTCATCACGCTGGTCGGGCACCCGGTGATCGCACCGGCCGACCAGTTCTGCGCGATGCCCGCGAAGTAGCAGGAGGTCGTCTCCTCGAGAGGGTGAACTGCCATGACGTCTCCGAACCCTCCGTTCATCAGCAGTTCACCCCAACTCATTCTTCTGCCGTCGGGCGGCCCGGAAGGACTCGAGTCCGCCCGCGTCGTCCCGCCGCCGCAGAACATCCACCTCGCTGACCCTGGCGCTGCCTCGCTCACGAACGCCGCGTCGTTCCAGGCTGTGCAAGCGGTCACGATCGACTGCGTTGACACGTACGTCGGGGATGGCGGCCAGATTCAGCGGTTCCCAACACGCGTGAACAACGCGATGTCCCGCTTCTGGCTGTGGCTCGACCAGATTTCTCCGGGATTCGGTCAAGCGGGAGCAGTCCCGGTCTTGCGACCGAAGTTCCCGGCGCAGTTCGAGATCCAGATCAGGGCTGCGACCGGCAGGGTTTCCGAGACGGTGTTCCAGGGCCTCGTCAAGCCAACGTCATTCGATGACAACGGCCTGCTTGTGGGTCTGGACGGGTATCTATGCTCGCAGTGGGAAGTGTGGGGCAGGGTTCCGAATCTGGGCGGAACAGAGTACCCGCTGATGGTCAAGTTCAACATCTTCGTGGACAGGATGGCGCAGCGGTGCTCGGGTGTTCAGCCGCCCACGCTTGGCAGACTCGTTTCCGCGACGCCCATCCAGTACTACCCGTAGGAGAGGTCTCATGGCTCGATACAATCCGTTCTTCCTCGGCAAGAAGACTGCCGTCGGAACCAGTCTCAGTGGTCGCCTCGTGCGGTCGAAGAGCAAGAAGCGCCGCCTCTCGGGCGCGGCCCTGCTCGCGTGGCGCAAGAAGCACGTCAAGGGTCGTCGTCGGGTCAAGAGCCTGCTCGGTGGCAGCAAGAAGTCGCGTCGGCTGAACCCGTGGTTCCTCGGCAAGAAGACCGCCGTCGGATCGAAGATCACCGGCCGCGTGATCAAGTCGAAGCACAAGGGCAAGCGCCTCTCGAAGGCCGCGCTGCTCTCGTGGCGCTCGGAGCATGTGAAGGGTCGTCGCCGCGTTTCGAGCCTGCTGAAGGGCAGCAAGAAGTCGCGTCGGCTGAACCCGACCCACGGCAACAAGGGCCTGTCAGCGCGGATCGCGCTGCTCGAGCGCAAGATCGCCGCGATCACCAAGGCGCACAAGAAGATGATCAAGAGCCTCTCGGCGAAGATGTCGCATCGCCGTCTGAACAGCGGCTACTAGCCGAGGCTCCGCGTCGAAGATAAGGGCACCCGTCGCAAGGCGGGTGCCCCTTCTGGTTTCTCCTTCCACATCGCACGCCGCGCCCCGCGCGCCGGACGCTGAACGGTGGTAGATTCGTCGGCATGACTGACCCCGTCTCGGCCTTGCTCGCGCTGCTGCCTCCGACGGTCCGCGTCGTCGTGAGTTCGATCCTCTCGCTGATCGTGCTCGCGTCCGTGATCATCGGCGCGCTTCCGACGTCTTCGTCGAAGAACCCGATCGTGAAGGCCTTGCGGTTCATCGGCGGCCTCGTGCATCACGACGAGGACGGCACGATCAAGCTGCCGTTCTCGAACTACGTGATCCGCGTTGGCGTGACCCCGCAGGAGAAGAAGTGATGCGAAGACTGCTGTTCCTGGTGGTTCTCATGCTTCCCGTCTCCTCGTGTACGGACGCCCAGTGGCGGCAGTTCGTCGAGATCAACACGAAGGTCGCCAACTACGTGAACGACGCGATCCTCGCTCTGAGCCTCGTAAGCGGCCTCGTGGAGAGCGCGGTGCCGCCGGGCGACCGAGGTACGGTGTCGGACGTCTGGGACGCGATCAGGGCCTGCAACGAGGCTCTCCAGGCGGAGGCGGACGTGGTTCAGCACTCGAGCGCGCCGCTCGACACGCCCGCGCACATCGCCGCAGCGTTTCCGAGCTTCCTGGCCGCATGGAACCACCTGACCAACGCGTTGCACGGTCACAACCTGCTGCCGTCGTCCGGGCATCCGATGGCGACCCCTCACACGATCCGCACGCCGCGCCTCGTGCGCGACGCAACGGTGCAGCACTGAGATTACGGCGTGCGTTTCTTACGTCGCATCGCATAGGCCAAGTATAACATGAATTCCCAACCAGGATCTGTCCAAGACATCCCGTGTCCGATGCGTAACGGCCTGAGTCTTTGGATCTGGCCGGGCGGACGCGGTGAAGGATGGAAGAGCGCGCACCAACAGGCCGACAGGGCCCTGGCGCTCGGTGCGACCGGCGTGATCGCGCAGTCCGGTCTGAGCGCCCCCGTGTGGCTTGCAGGGCGCGACAAGGGCGATGCGGTGCCCAGGTTCGAGGTCTTCCAGCAGGCGGGCCTGCAGGTGACCGCAGGCCTCGGGATGGACGGATCGGAAGCGACCGTCGCGACGATCACGCGCGCTGTCGTCGATGCCGTGGATCTGCCGAACGTGCTGGTCATGGCCGACGAAGAGAAGATGTGGTGGGAAACGCCCACGGGACGCGCAGCCGCGAAGTCGATCGTGGCCGCCGTGATCAAGGCGAGGCCTCTCGCGCCGACGCGCGGCATGTGTTGCCCGTGGTGGAAGCCGGAAGTTCACTCCGGCGCACCGGACCATGAGTTCTTTCCGCTGTTCCACCACTTCTTCTGCCAGGACTACGGCGCGAGGGGCAAGGACGCCCCGCTGGACAACACGCTCTCCATGCTCGCGCACTCGCGAGAGTCGTACGCGAAGCGCGGCATCTCCCCGGACCACATCCATCTCGCGTTCCAACTCTACGCGCACAGCCTCGCGAACGCGGGGCGCATCGTTCTGTGCGGCGAGCCTGTCATGGCTGGGTGGGACGTCGAAGAGATGGACGAGCACATGCATCTCGCGCTGCTGGCTCGCGCTCGTCTGATCGCGCTCGGCTATCTGCCGTCACGCGGCGGCCTCGTGTCGTTCCAGGCGGGGGCGGGAATCACTGCGGACGGCATCCTTGGTCCGGTCACGCTGCGCGCTCTCGCCATCTCCATGTCGGGAATACTGGATCCAGGGCTGAAGTAGCCGCCGTGGACGATCCTCCGCACCGTCCATCGGTGAAGCTCGAAGCGGTCACGTTCGAGCAGGAATTCCAGCACTGGCTACGCACGCGAGGGGCCGTGTACCGGTTCGATCTGACCGACGAACAGATCGAGCGGATCACAGAGCACGCCGCCTCGATCGCGAGGCGTCACGGAATGACATGACATTGCTTGTCGGTCCGCAAGCGGATAGTATGCCGCCCATGACAACGACGAAGAAGCGCGTCACGGCGAAGACGAAGAAGACCAAGAAGCGCGTCACGAAGAAGCGCGTTGCGGCGAAGCGTGGCGGCGGTGCTCCGCAGAAGACCCCCGGAGGACTGAAGAAGATCCTGTACGTGCGGGCCCCTGCGGATCTCGTTGCTGCGCTCGATCGGCGCGTGGAGGCGGACCGGAAAAGTACCGGGTTCAGCGTGTCCAGAAGCGACGTTGCGCGCACGCTTCTCACGAGGGCGCTGAGTGCTCCTGACGGCACTTCCGGCAGCTAGCACGGCTGTGCTATCGAGCACGGATGAACACTCTTCGTTGGCTCTGGTTCGTCGTGGTTCTGCTCGTCGCGAGTCCTGCGGTCGCACAGCAAGCGAATCCGTGGGGAACGACGACCGATCGTGATGCCGCTCTGATGGTGGCAACGCTCCTGCATCATTACCCGAGCACTCCTGCTCGAGCATGCATCGAGGCACATCAACTCGAGATCATCGAGCATCTGATGGCCGCCGAGAGGCTCAGCGTGCCGTCGGGTCTGGCGCTGTCCGTGTCGTTTCACGAGACCCACGTCGGCTGCGATCGGAACGAAGGCGGAGGATGGGGCGCTCCGATCGACATACGGCATCGACACACGGCCGGTACGCCGGAGCACGCGATCCGCGCGCTGCGCCGATCGTTCGAGGTTTGTCACGACTGGGAGGGCGCGGTCAGCAGGTTCCGTTCAGGCCTCTGCCACCTGCCTCGCGGCGACCGGCGACGCGGGTACGTGCGAAGCGTGCTGCATCTCGCTGGTGTGATCTACCGGGCCGTCGATGGCAACAACCCTCGCGGGTTCGCGTTCCAGTGGGTCTTCAACCACGAGTGGATCGCGTCGTATCGCGTGGGGCTTCGTCCCGGAGGCGAGTGATGTGTCGCAACGGCTGTACGAAGCCTGTGGTGGAGGATGACCTGTGCGAAGACTGTCTCGTCGGCGAGCTTGTGGAGTTCGCGGTGAAGTACCGTCGCGAGGAGGATCCCGATCCGCCGGTACTGGTCCTGTTCGATCACGGAGGTGAGTGATGCTGGTTCTCGCTGGGAAGCAGATCGAAACGCCGTTCGCGTCCAAGTCATGGCTCGACGACCCGGCGTACAGGATCGCGAACGACAAGGCTTCGCGGTCGGCGAACACATGGATTCGCGGCATCACGCTGCACACCACGCACGGAAAGTACCCGCAGCCGATCATCCCTGGTATGGGCATGCCGGGTTCCGCGCTCGCGAACATCCTGTACTGGAACAGGTCGCCTGCGTACGCCTCGGCCCATCTGCTGCTCGACCAGGACGGCACCGTGTGCCAGTGCGCCGACCTCGTGACCGAGACGACGTGGCATGCGACGTCGGTCAACCCCATCACGGTTGGCGTCGAGATTTGCCAAGCGGCCGACGGGTCGTTGTACCAGGGTCAGATCGACGTGGCGGTGAGCTTGTGCGACTGGTTGACGGTGCAGCTTGGCATCCAGCGGCAAGTTCCGCAGGCCTACGCCAACAAGCCCATCCAGCGGCTTGTGGATGGAGCGCGAGACTTCGTCGGCATCTTCGGTCACCGGGACCAGACGAGCGATCGTGGTCGCGGTGATCCTGGCGACTTCGTCATGGATGCTCTCGTGAAGGCTGGGTACGAGAGATTCGATCTCGATCGGCTGGAAGACAGGACCGCGTGGCGCGAGCGACAGGCTCGTCTCGGGATCGTCGCCGACGGTCTCCCTGGGAAGGCCACCGTGGCCGCGCTGAAGTCCAACCCGGACGGGCTGTGGGTGAGACGGTGAACCATCCGGTCGACAAGCAGGGCCGAAGCGTGAGGCAGGTCGCGCTGCTGAAGTGGTTCGTTCGCAAGAACTACGTGAACCTACCCGACGAGGCGATCAACCGTTACGCCGTCGCGATCTACGACTCGCTCAGCGAACTACCCGGTACACGAGGTACGCCCCGCCGATCAGCAGAAGCCAGCCCACAACGTCCACCTCGGTCCGGCCTCGACACCGACGCGGCAACAACCCTGGACGACCGCCGCAGCGGCCACGCAGGATAGGGTTTCGTCGTCGTCTGGTCATGTCTCGGATCGTAGTAGAATCCCACCATGATGTCCCCGTCGATGCTGCTCACCCTGTTCAACGCGGAGCGGAACGAGTTCGCGAAGTACTTCCCGAAGGCCCGTGAGGCGCAACTGGCGATCTCGAATCGGGAGTGTTCGATCGGCGGTCGGTGCGGCCTTCGCGATCTTGGGTGGGCCTACGACGGGGATCACACGGTGACGCTCCTGCGTCGGTCGCTGACGCTGCCCGACAACCGGATCGTCGGTCTCATTCGCCACGAACTCGGACATCTGGCCGACCCGTACATCAACGAACCAGGGGCGGAGCAGCGGGCCGACGACATCGCCGAGATGGTGTCCGGCCAGCAGATCCGGTACGATGCAGACGACATCCAGACCGTCGGACGCGGGAAGTACCCGCGTCCCCTCTACCTGCATCGGTGACCGCATGGCACGTCGTCGTCGTCGTCGTCTCAATCCGACAACGCCCGAAGGGGCAGTTCTCGGCACGGCTGCCATCGGCGGTCTCCTCGCGAGCCTGTACTACGCGGTCACGGCCGTCGGGACGTCGATGAATCCGTCGGAGTCGCGTCGCCGTGCCATGCTTTCGGGCGGCATACTCCTCGGCACGATGACCGTGTTCGCTCTGACCGGCGAGGCTTCCGCGCGGCGACGCGAAGGGCGCGCGACTTGAGACTTGTGCGCGAGGCGAATCGCTGACATATGCTAGCGGTATGCACGCTCGTCGTCTGAACCAGCAGATCATCGAACTGCTGCCTCCTGCCGTGATCGACACCACGGGGGTCGCGTTGATGGCTCGAGATGCTCACGGCTGCGGACGAGCGCGTGACTGGCTCTTGGACGGGAGCAGGTCAGACTTCAGCCGCGACTCGCTGAACGTCATCGGGAAGGCCTTGGACTACGCGAAGCAGCACGACGGGCTGCGGCGCATGGTCCTGGTGATCCCGCAGGCGATGGGTAGGATCGTGGCAAAAGGCCTGCTCACTCACGCGCCGGTCGCGGTCGTGGTGGTCGAGACGCGCGCCGAGGCGCTCAACATTCTGGGGGCACGATGACGAAGGATGAACTGATGGCCCTGCTCGCCGAGATGGACGACGAGATCATCCTGGCGGACGGATTCGAGGATGCTTTCGTCGGGATCGCCGAGAGGTGCTCGAGCCTGCGCGTCGCGGTGTACGACTACGCCAGGGCCGTCGAGGTGTTGATGAAGCGGGATGGGTCCACGCACGAGGACGCGGTCGAGTACCTGGACTTCAACGTGCTGGGCGCGTACGTGGGCGAGCAGACGCCCTGGTTCATCACGTACCGGCCGCCGCCGAAGTAGTCACCGTCGCGGGCGTCGCGGATCGACCGTCACCCCTTCGAGGATCATCGGCTGATACCTCGTACCGAACTTCAGTGACCGGATAACCTCGGCCGCATCGACCCTGCTGGTCGTGAAGATGGACGCGACCTTCTTCTTGCCGCTGTGCGCGATCACCGCGTATCCATCGAGGCCCTTGTACGAAGCGGGGTGGACGCGGAATACCATCGCGGGTCGTTGTTTGCTCATGGTCGTGATCCTAACAGGGAGACGCCCTGGTTCATCACGTACCGGTCGTAGCCGGATGCGTGGGGGTGGGGTACGAGAAGAAGATGATGTAGACGGCCAGCGCGCCAAGCAGGATCGCTCCTGGCGTCACCTTCTTGCCGGTCAGAATCTGAGAAATGGCGTCTGGATTGGTTCGTCGCCTGCTCATGGTCGCGATCCTAACACGGCATCCAGACGGCCTCGACGCCGTCGGTCGTGAAGCCAGATGCCACCAGGACGCCCCGGAACGCCTCCGGGAAGGCCCGGACGACCACGCGGCGCAGGCGTCGCCCCCGGTAGGCGAAGGCGACCCGTGCGCCCGCCTGCATGGCCTGCTGGAGGATCGTGAGGATGTGTTCAGGGCAGTGCAGCATCGTCCACCTCCACATCGTCCATCTGGGGGCGCGTCCCCTGGGCCCCGCCGGGCATGTCGTCCAGGGCCGCCGCCCTTCTCTCGTAGAGCGCGTCGTACTCCTCCTGGGTCACCTTCCTCGCGTCCGGGCTAGCAGGCGCGACGGCAGCTTCCTCGATCTGACGGATCGCGGCATCCAGGTACGGGCGCACCCAGGAGTCCAGGAAGAGGCGCAGCGGTGACATCCGGTCGGTCGAGTGCAGCAGTTCGCGTAGCTCGTCGGACAGGCGCGTCGGGTCATTCAGGTGCTCCTGCGCCTTCTTGAGCAGGCCCATGATCTGGTAGTTGATCTTGAGCTTGGGGCGCGCGTGACCGCGCCCGTTGCGAGGAGTGCGTCTCATGTCCCTGCTCCGTGTGTGGTCGTGACGTGGTCGTGGATGTCGCCTGACGACGTCGTGGTGTAACCACAGTCGCACCGATACGACACCGCCGTGTGTCCGCCCGTGTTCTCGGGGTGCCAGAAGTCCGCTGTGCGGTCCTCGAACTCGACCACGGCGCGGGCTTCCTTGTTTCTGAACTCACGACGGTTCATGTCGTCGCCACCTTTCCTGCTGCGAGGAACGCCTTGAAGTCCGTGCGGAACTTCTTCCACACGAACTGCTGGCACCGGCACCCCTTCGCGATGCAGGGCCCTTTGCCTTCGCCCATGTGCAGATCCCGGTGCATGGACACCGGGCCGTCGCCCCTGTGCCCGCACTGGCACAGGCTCTTCGGGCCATCGAACTTCATCGCCTCGAGTACGGTCATCATCGCGAACCTCCTTCGTGGTACAACTGGGTCATGCGCAGGAAGCGAAGACGGAACCCGGACACCGGACCCGCAGGATGGCTTCTCGCCGCGACCGTGCTGATCGTGATCGTGGGCTTCGCCGTCGCTCCTAGCGCCCCGCCTCGCTGATCTCGATGTGCTCCATCAGCATCGCCTGCTCCAGGCCCATCACGGTCCGCTGCCCACACGCCGGGCAGGGATACCCCTCGGCATCGGGCTCGGTCTCGCTCCGTGTGATCTCGTTGCACGCGGTGCAGTACCCCGCGTACTCCTCGGTGCCCGCGTAGTACGCATCGCTGGTCATCACGATCACGCCGCTACCTCCTCGGCGACCTTCTCGGACGCCTCGCCCCCGACGTTCAGCGCGTCGAGGATCGTGTTCGCGGCCTTCACGATCCGCTCGCCCACGCGGGCGATGATCTTCGTGGCCGGGTCGCCGCCGTTCTGCGCCCAGGTCGCGACGTAGGGGAACGAGTAGCACCCGGTGTCCAGGCCGAGGGCGTGCGAGACGATGAACGCCACGCTCTCTGCCTCGACCTCGCACACGGGGCGCTCGTGGCGCTCGTCGGACCCGTGGAGCAGAGAGTGCGCGACCTCGTGGACGAGGGTCTTGAACTGCTCCGCGCGGTTGCGACCGCCGGTCACGATCACGATCTCGCGTGACAGGCGGGAGTACCAGCCCTTCGCGCCGCCGCCGAATTCCGTGTCGGTCTCCTGGAAGCGGATCGCCGAGACGGGCGCACCCTCGAGTCCCAGGGCGACGTCGCGCAGGCGCTCGATGGACTGCTCGAACACCTCGGGCGCGTCGATGCGCGGCAACTCTTTGGACTCAGGGAGGGGCTCGCCGTCGGTCTGGCTGACGTCGAACACGGACACGACGCGGAACCGCACGCCCTTGAGCGTCTCGGTGGTCTCGATGCCCTGCGCGTCCGTACGCTTCACGTCGCGCTTGAACGGCACGGGGGCGAGGATCGCGTGGCTCTTGGCACCGCGCACGACGTGGCGGTTCACGGACAACCACGTCTTGAACCCTGCGACGGCGCGCATGTCCGCGCCCTGGCTGATCAGGAGTAGCTGGTTCGCGAACGAGTAGCGGCGCGGCGAGAGCTTGCCCAGGGTCGCGCTGGCGGTCAGCACGGCCTTCCAGTCCTCGTCCGTGTTGAGCGCCGCGAGACCGCGCTGCAGGGCTTCCTGCGCGGCCTTGACCCTGTCTGTCGTCTCGTTCGTCATCGTCGTACCCTCCACTGGGTCAGACGGCTGCCTACTGTGATTATTCTCGGAAATCGTAACCGATGGGAATACCGTTCGATTTTGTCGCTGCCGGATATCAGGCCGGGCTCGGATATCTGGCCGGGCTACCCGCCGGGGCCGGGATATCCGACGAGGGCTTTCCCCGTACGGCATCGCGCTCACGCGCGAGGTCACCGACAGAAAACGACGGTATTCCCATCGGTTACGATTTTGTAGAATATACCCAGAAGGGCTGCGTCTGACCGTGTGGAGGGTGTGACGATGACGCAGACGACGACGATCGAGTGTCTGGAGTGCGGACGGCGCGACGCGGATCGCATGCTGACCCTGCGCGAGCAGGGCCAGACCGAGGGCGGCTGGGAGTTTCCGGTCTGCGCGCAGGACGCAAGCCGCGTGATCGGCCAGTGGTACGCCCACACGCACGGCGCGGTTCGCCAGCACGTCCTCGCGACGGGCGACGTGGTCGAGGGGCGCTGGATCAGCCGCGAGGCGGTGCTGGCGCTCAGCAAGCGTGGGATCTGGTTCGCGGGCGGGACCATCATCGACGATGGGGCGATCGAGACTGTCTACCGTGGGAGGACGCGATGAGCACGATGTTCGAGACCTCGATGGCCCGGTCCGGGCAGATCACCGTGACCGCATGGCTCGACCCGATCCTCGGCGTCGTCACCGTGCAGCACGGCACCCGCGTGACCAACCGGATCCTGGTCGGTCGCCGCGCACCGGACTGGTCGGTCCGAGAACTGATCGCCTCGGCGATCGGCTGTGGCGTCGGTGCGGTAGGCGCACGGATGGACGACGACTCGTGCGACCAGTGCGGTCGCCACGTCGATCGGTGCCAGTGTCCTGCCGAGGACGACGGCGGCGACGCCATGCTGTCCGTCGAGACCGCGCTCGGGCTCGCCGAGACGCTGCGGTCGGACGGGCTGCGCGCCGAGGTGCGTGGCGACTCGATCGTGTTCGCGGGCGGCGCGTACGGAGAGCACTCGCTGTACATCCCGGTCTCGAGCAGGGATCGCGTGATGGCGCACTGGAACGGGTACGTGACCAACAACGGCAGGAGTCTGTGATGAGCCTTCAGGCGTACTATCAGGACTTCTGCCGGGGCTTCTGGGCGGATCCCGACGCGCGAGAGTGCGCGTGCCGTGGGTCCGGTTACGCCCTCTCGGACGTCGATACGTGGCACAAGTGCCGCTACCACCACGTTTCGGGGCAGCCGCACCCGGAGGACGAGCCCGTGCGGGACGAGGCCGCTGACGATCGGTCCGAGGCGGACATCGAGGCGGCACACCGGCAGGCGAACGACATCAACGGCGCAGAATGAGGAGCACGACAATGCTGTACACGATTGCCAACAAGATTTCTGGGCTCCGCCTCGGCACCTACACCGCGCCAACCAGCGACGCCGCGCTCGACGCACAGGCCCGTGACGCGGGCTACGCAAACCGCGCCGACATGCTCTCGGTGATCGGCGGCGACGGATCCGACATCTCGGTCGAACAGACCGAGATCATCGTGTACGTCGCTCCCGACACCCTCGGCACGGACGCGGCCTACCCCGAGGCTTTCGCCCGTTACGCCGAGGAGCGCCTCGCGACGATCTACGCCGGGGCAGAGATCACTGTGGAGATCGGCGAGGGGTGCGACAGCGTGCCTGACGGGGACGAGCGCGTGATGCAGGATCTGTGGGACAGCTACTGCGGGCTCACGAACCACGACTACGAGATCCTCGCGCTCGCGGTCCCCGAGGACCGGCGCGCGGGCTACCTCACAGGGATCGAGTGAGCAAGTGAAGCTCCGGGTTGCAGGGTACGTTCCTGCAACCCGGCACGACCAGTTTGCAGGAGACACGGAGGTTCACATGGACACGGGGTACGAGATCCAGAAGCTCGATCGGCGCACCTGGGTGACCGTCGCTCGCGGCGACGACCTGGAACGTCTTACGACCAAGGCTCTGAAGATCGCGAAGCAGGATCGCACCGACGTTCGCGTTCGCGACTACGGCAAGGTGGTGGTGTTCACGGCGTACCGCGACGGGGCCTACAGCGGCCGTCGCGCGCCCGACGCCGACTTCGGCGACGGAGAGGGATGAGACCGATGAATCACGCTGAACTGGCTACGAGCGCCCCGACGGCGTTACAGGCGCGTTCGAGTGCGTAGCCGAGGATGACGACGGAGTTCTCGGCGGTGCTGGCTGCGAGTGCATGAAGTTCAAGAAGGCGCGCAACCCAACAACATCGAGCCCGAGTGATCCTCGCGCTTTCGGCGTTCAGGGAGTGGTGGTAGCCTCCACCATCATGCCCTACGCCACCCGAGTGAACCCGTTCGTCAGCCCAGCCGACCGCAAGAAGGTGCTGATGGCGCTGTTCAAGAAGTTCAAGTCCATGGGCGACGGCAAGGTGATCAGCGGTGGCAAGCACAACGTGATGCTTGCGACCGAGGGCTACCGCACCGTGACGCTCGAGACGCTGCCGGACGACGAGATCCTGCGTCTCGCGCGCAAGCACGGCATCCTGCGGAGCGCGGGGGAGACGCGTGAGAATCCTGCTGGCCGTTCCGTGGCCGACGATCTTCGCAAGATGAAGGTCGGGCAATCACAGGCTCTCGCGGCCCCTCACTTCTCGGTGACACGGCACAGCCGGACGTCGTGGGTACTCTTCGACTCGAGAAACCGTGAGCGCGCTCGGTGGGGTACGGCCGTTCAGATCGCCGAGGACATCAGGCATGTGGATCAGCACGGCACTCTGCCGCCTCCGTCCGGCGCTCGCTGGAACCCGATCACCACGACGCAGGGCCGCCGCCTCCGTGCGAAGGGTTCGAAGCGTCGGAGCGCGGGGGAGACGCGTGAGAATCCTGCTGGCCGTTCCGTGGCCGACGATCTTCGCAAGATGAAGGTCGGGCAATCACAGGCTCTCGCGGCCCCTCACTTCTCGGTGACACGGCACAGCCGGACGTCGTGGGTACTCTTCGACTCGAGAAACCGTGAGCGCGCTCGGTGGGGTACGGCCGTTCAGATCGCCGAGGACATCAGGCATGTGGATCAGCACGGCACTCTGCCGCCTCCGTCCGGCGCTCGCTGGAACCCGATCACCACGACGCAGGGCCGCCGCCTCCGTGCGAAGGGTTCGAAGCGTCTCGCCGGGCGCTTCCTGGCAGCACGTCGCGCGATCGAGGCCGAGGGCGGCGTGCCGAAGGCCCGCGTCGGCCGCATGAGCTACCAGAGCGCGGCGTACATCCTCGCGCACGGCAAGAAGACGAAGAAGCGCCGCCACACGGTCGTGCGCGGCGCGGAGCACGCTCGTGAGCGGCCCGAGAGCGACGTCAACGTCTGGGACTGGATCAACAAGACCTTCGGGCACTGAGGCAACATGAAGATCGAATTCAACAGCGTGGATACGCTCGAGCACATCATCAGCCGCAGTCTGAAGGGGTTCAACGCCAGGGTGACTCCCGTCCGTTCCACCAGGGGCGTGGCCGTCGAGATCCAGGGCGTGGCCGCCTACGACTCCCGATCGATAAACCTCTTCGTCAGGGAGATCGACAAGAGCGGAGTGGCGCACGGTCCGCCGTTCAACCTGCGAGTGAAACCGTCGATCTTCATCTTCTGATGAGCCCGCCGGAGATCACGTTCCGCGCGGCGAGCATCGCTGACCTCGAGAGCAAGATCGCCGCCTACGAAGTGCTCTTTGATGTCGTCCCATGGGTCGGCGTCGAAGGCACCGTTACCGCGTCCGACGGCGACCCGGCGTGGCTCAGCAAGCCGCACCAGATCGTGGCCGTCGGCCGGAAGTTCGTCACCGTCAACCTCGGGGTCGAGGGAGCGTTCCGCATGGACGTCGAGAGGAACGCGAACGTGGCTCGGTACGCACTGAGGGCACGATGACTCCGCTCGTCTCCTGCATCTGCCTGACGACATGGCCCCGCCGTCGGGCGTACCTGCCCGACGCGCTGCGTTCGTACCGCCAGCAGACGTACCCGGAGCGCGAACTCATCGTCGTGAACGACGGTGAACCGCTCGTGTCGCACGCGGCCGACGTCGCCGTCGTGAACCTGCCCGACGTCGGCCGGAAGTGGACGATCGGCGAGAAGCGCAACGTCGGCGTCCGCAAGGCTCGAGGCACGTACCTCGCGACCTGGGACGACGACGACGTCTCGATGCCGGATCGTCTGGCCGTCCAGGTGGATGCCGCGCGACGCTGGGGTGCCGACTGCGTCCTGGCCGACAAGATGCTCGTAGCCGACGAAGACATGCACCTCCTGGGTGACTGCGACAGGGGTCTCGTGAAGCCGGTACAGCCGTCCGCGCTCACGCGCCGAGACGCCGTGATCGCCGTCGGCGGATACCCGGTCTCGAACTACCGCGAGGACGCCGAGGTCGTTGAGCGGATCAAGCTTCTGCTACGTGGCGTTGTCACGACGATGCCGGGCTCGAACTGGTACGTGATGCGTCGGCACGGTGGCAACACGGCGACCGGGGACAACTCGAGCTACGCGATCTGTGCCATGCGGTCGCCGGATGTGGTTGAATACCAGCGCAGGGTCGATGCCATCAGGAGCGGGCCCGGCGGAGAGAACGTGACGCCATGAGACGCAGAAGGAACCCGTCGTCGGCCCGCACCCGGAACATCGTTCGCGGTGCCCAGATCGGCGGCGTCGCAGCACTGACGGTGCTCGTGATCGACAGCGTGATCTCGAGGATCCCCGCGTTGAACGGGAGTAGCTTCGTTCGCGGCATCACACGCCTTGCGGCCGGTGGCGGACTCGCCTACCTCGCCTCGGCCCGCAAGACGATCCCCGACATCGTTCCGCAGGGCATCGTGGGGGGCGCAGTGCTGATGACGGCCCTGGACGTAGGAACGAGCCTGATCTCGCGCCCTGCAGGGCTCCCTGCCCTCCCTGGACCTGCCGCTGCGGTGCTGGCGGCCGGGCAGCCGTGGCCCCCGCAACTGATGGCGTGATGCTGATGCCCGCTGTGGTCACGGCGGTCTGGCACGGCGATCCGCAGCGAGAGCAACTGCTGCGCGATCACGTCGCCAATTTGGCAAGGCAGACGATCCCCGTCGAAGCGATCTACGTCTTCGACGGAGGCGATCTGCCGCCGCCCTGGTTGAAGGCTCGCGCTGTGTGCGTGAAGGAACCGCTGACGATCTACCAAGCGTGGAACGTCGGACTCTCGCTCGTTGGCGCATCCGTGGTGATGAACCTGAACCTCGATGACCGGCTGGCTCCCAACGCCGTCGAGGTCATGCAGCGGGCGCTGCTCGGATCGGATGCGGTCGCGATCGGCGGTGATTGGAAGGTCTGCTACTCGCAGCGCGACACGGACAACGTCCAGCCGGTCTACCCAGCGACGCGTCTGCCCTTCGTGAGGGCGTGGCCTCCGCCGCAAGGCGCGTTGACCCGGCTGGGCAGCGGGACGGGCGATCGTGGCACCTACGGGCCCGCGACGATGTGGCGCACGAGCCTGCACCTGAGTCTCCCGCGCTTCCCGTGGAGGGCGGCCGACGGAACGCTTCTGAGGGTCGTCGGCGATCAGGCGTGGTGGATCCTGATCACCGAGCACCTGCAGCAGAAGATCCTCCGGCTGCCGCTGGTCGTCGGGAACTACTACAGCCACCCGAGCGGGCAAGCGGAGTTCCGCTCGGGCGACGAGTCCAAGCTCCTTGTGAACCCTGGAATCTCGCTGATGTGATACCGTTTCGCGCAGGAGCAGACCAATGGCGTGCCGACCGAACCCGTACCATTCTCACCGAGGCTTGAAGCAGGATCTGGAGCAGTACCTGGAGAAGGCTGGAGTCTTCGCCGAGATCAAGCAGCGACGCGATGGCGTTGTTGATGTCAAATCGCCCTACCAGTCGATGAAGCCGGAGACGGTTCGCGGCATCCTGAAGATCGCGAAGCGGCATCGGTTCCTGGCGGATAGCCCGAAGAGGGTGAAGGAAGAGATCAGGGCAGGCCTTCATCCGCTCGACCGCGCTACGGGTCGCCACGAAGACGAAGGATGGCTTGAGTCCCACAGCCGTCGCGTCGTCGTGCTCAGGCCGCCCACCGAACGCACTCGCGGCGTTCCGTCGCCGAGCATCTTCTCGGTCGGATCGACGCACGAACTCGAGGAACTGGCCGGGCGGCATGTGGGCCCATTCGACCCCGGCGAGTACGGCGACGAGCCCGAGTACGGCGACGAGGACGTCTACGACAACCCCAGCTTCAAGCACACCGCCCGCTACGCCGTCAGGAAGGGCAAGCGGACCGTGAGCTACCACCGCAGCTACTCGCTCGCCCTGGCGGCCCGTCGGCGCGCCGGGAAGGGCGCAACAGTCGTCGATCGGAAGAGCCTAGCGCGAGAGAACCCGACGAGCGGCATCGATCGCATGCCCGGCGAGACCCGCGAAGCCGCCGCGAAGCGGATGTCGATCCACGCATGGGACAAGGGTTGGCAGAGCGCGCACGAGAGGGCCATCCGGGCGTGGCGCGAGGTCGAGAAACACTCCAGCAGTCCGGCGAAGCGCCGCGCTGCTCTCGCGATCATGCGAACGCACGCCAAGCACTCGGGCGGGATGATCATCAGGGCGTGACCTGGATCCCGACCAGAAGTCGCTCGAGGTGGTCACCTTCGTGATGACCGACCAGACGATCCGCGAGGGCGGCGTTGCCGGGCCAACGTACGCCGCGCAGCCGTGGTTCCGTTCGTACGCGACACAGTTCGTCGCAGCCGTGGACAGGGCCTGCCGCTAGCGTGGGCGCTTCACGGTCGGGCGGCGCGGCTTACGCTTCGGCTTCTGACGTTCCGCCCGTGCTTGATCCCGCATGTCCTTCAGCAGAGGCATGAGGGTCTCTGCCCATGACGGAGGCTTCGGTGCCGACGCTGCCGCTGCCATCACGGCGAGCGACTTCGCGATGGACTCCATCGCGTCGGTGAACCGTTCCTCGACCGTCTTCGGTCTCGCCTTCAACGCATCTTTCATCGTGACGGACATCAGTTCTCTCCCATCTGCCGCAACGCAGGCGGCCACGCACCGGTCTCGAGCGCCTCTTCGAGGCAGAAGAACATCTGGTTCATCTCGTCGGAGAGGAACAGGAAGTAATGGCCGCACGACGAGCCATTCTCGATGTGATCAGCCGCTTCCTCGCTGAACTTCCGCACCATGACCACGAGGCCAGCACGGGTGATCATCCCGCACGCGTACCTCTCGGAGACCGGCAGATCGCCGGTCTTCGCGAGCACCGAGTCGTTGCTGATCGCCACCAGCACGTCGGCCTTCGGGCTGACCCTGGCGCTGGTGCGGGCATCCCGAAGTAGCTTCTTGATCTCCGGGAGCATGGCCTGGAGCACATCGTACATCATCGCTCTGTCTCCTTGATTATTCTCTCAACCCAGCCGCAGCACGGACACTCGAGTTGCCCGTCCTTCTCGACGAGCCCGCGCTGCGTCTGTTGACCTGATCGGGCCGACCTGTACGCGGCCACGATCATTGCCCTCGCGTTGGCAGGGTTGGCAACCATCATCGTCCAGTACCGCACGACGATGATCGCCCCGGCGAGGGCACCGAAGAGCGTGAACACGATCGCGGACAGCAGCATCATGGCTTCCTCACGAACATGTGCATGTTCACTCGTGGCCCGGCCCGCCTTGGGCCGCCTACAAATCGCACTCGAATGGTGCGCTTGAACCCGTGCTGTTCCAGCGTCTCGACGTTCTCGTGGGGGACGTTGAGCGCGAATATCGTGACGTGGTCCGACCAGTGATCGACATCGACGCGCCACGCGAGGCTCGATGCCAGTTGATGCGCGACAGCCGCGAAGAACGGGATGCTCACGGCTTCGCCCGATGCAGTCCGCTGCGGATCGCCGTCGCGATGTCGAGCGCAGCCTTCGCCTGCGCACCGCTCTCCCACTCGCTCGCGTCGATCCATCCCAGGATCGCGGCAAGCTCCTCGTCGCGCCCCTCACGATGACCGCTGGAGCGGGCTCTGTTCATGCCTGCGACGTCGTAGACGCCGAGGTTGTCCAGCAGTTCGATCCAGTGCTCGCGGATGTCGAGCGCGTCGTCCGGGCACTCGTTGTCGATCTGGTCCCAGGCGTGACGGAACGCTCGGTAGCGTTTCATGTCCGCGATGAGCGCGTCCACCAGCTTGTCGCTCACTTGAGATGCTCCTTCTCTTCGATCTCGTCGGCGATCCAGCCGAACACGTTGCTGAGCGACAACTCGTCCCTGCGTCGCAGCCACGCCACGATCTCGGCACGCTCAGCGTCGCGATGCTTCTGCTCGTCGTCCGGGTAGCCGGTGCAGTACGGCTGGCCGCATGTCTTGATCCCACGGATGGCGTCCGCCCCCTCGTTGTGCATCTCCACGAGCTTCTCCGCGAGAGTTTGTGCGGGCTGCGTGGTTCCCTGGCACGCGCACGACCACGTCTTGCCGTGCATGTCGGTCGGTCCCCACGAACACGGACCCTCGTGCGCTCGGTGCAGGCAGTTGTTGCAGTACATCACCGTGGCGCGTCGCAGTCCGGCTTGCACCGGTCGTCGGGACCAGCACCGCCCCGTTCGATCGCGTTCGCCGCTTCGGAGAACGCTTCCGCTCCCACGAGACACGGATTCCTTGGCTCGTTCCTGCAATCGGACTCGTCGGCGAAAACCTCAAGTCGTCGGTCCGCCATCCCACGCAGCCACGCGACGATCGCCGCACGCTCGCGCTCCCTGTAGAACGCCTCGGGCGCGCACTCCTCGCACCCCTCGCACGGTTCTTTGGCAACCGAGTCCCACCCGCTGCCGTCGCAGCGCGACACGTCGTTGTCACTCATCGTCGTCGGTCTCCTTCTTCACGGTCGCCCCGACCTCGCGCTCGAGCAGCGCCAGCCCTGCGTTGATCACGCGTCCGAGGCTGATCTTCGCCGAGTCCTGCGCGATCTCCGGGATGCCGTCGATGCTGCGCAGCCGGATCGCCTCGCGCAGTTGGACCGCCCGGTCGTAGACGTCCGGGTGGACGCGGATGGTCTTGTACTCGGTGCTGGTGGTGCTCACTGTCCGGCCCCTAGGCGGGCTGGCTGCGCCCTCAGGAAGTAGTACAGCCGCTTGTTCCACCGGGCGTCCTCGAGCGCGTTGTGTTCGCCGCCCTCCTGCTTCGGATGCACCGGGTTGCCGAGCATCACCGAGTACTGCTTCAGGTCCATGCAGTACTGCGGGTAGCCACGCGGCAGCGAGAGCATCGTACCGAAGAGTTGGCAGAACACGATCCAGTCGTAGTCGGCGTAGTACGCCCAGAACTCGGGCCTGCTCGCGGGTGGCGCGAACCGCTGGATGTCGTCCGCGATCTCGCTGCGGGTCTTCCAGGCCGCGTTTCCGACCAGAGGAAGCTGCGGGATCACGTTCTGCTTGACCCAGTCGTTCGCGCGCCTCAGGCGTGCTTCGGAGTTCGCGGCGTAGTAGATGCGCTCGCTGTCGCTGACGATGCCGATCGAGATCAACTCGATGGTGTAGCCGTCGTCCATGAACTCCGTGTCGAGGAAGTACCGATCCCGGTCGCCGTGCTGGATGACCTGATTCATTGAACCCTCACGATCCCGTTCTCGACGCTGATGCTGTAGCTCATTCCCACTCCAGGTCGGCCGGTGATGTTGCGGCAGGCGTCGGGTTCGTGCCGTAGCGAACGAAGATGGAGTGCGAGTTCCACGACGTGATCACGCCCTTGTCCGCCATGACGCGAGCACCGGGGAACGGGATGTAGACAACGCGGCGGCCGACGTGCTCCGGCGTGAGATCGGAGATGCGGATCATCGTCGCGACCCCTTCGGCGGCGCGTGCGGGTGGCGCGTTCCAAGGTTCAGGTGCTGCAGCGCGCGGACCACCGCGAGGGCCTGGGTCATCGCCGCCGAGACCGACGAGATGTTGGACCTCGTGACGGTGACACCGAGCGCGTCTTCGCGGCTGGTCAGGGTGAACGAGTTGCATCCCTCCCACTGCTTCGCGGCCGTCCCGGTGACCGTGATGAGCCACCCGTAGACCCATCGGGTGCGCGTCTCCGGGTTGTGCCGGGTCCACCGGTACTCGTGCCGAAGAGGATTCATCGCTTCACGTCCACCCGCGCGACGGACGCCTCGGTGCTGAAGCCCTCGGGGTAACGACGTTGAAGCTTGCTTTCGTTCTCGCTCGCCACATCGGACAGCAGCGCATCGAGCGCCTTCGCTGCGTCGGCGACGTACCACATGATGTCGCCGCACTCCTCGCGCAGCTTCGACCGGTCGAGCGCGTGCCCGTGGATGATGTGCTTCTTCACGCGGTCCACGAACTCGCCTGCCTCGCCTGCGAGACCGAGGGCGGCCTGGAGCAGGTGCGCCTGCTCCGGCGTGAACGTGAGCCCGTTCTTCCACGCCACCGAGGTGCGCTGCGTGAGCTTCTGGTACGTGTCCAGGTGCCGCACCTGCATCGGTTCGTGCGCCGTGACGGCGATCCTGGGCACCAGCGGGTCGCCGCAGATGTAGCAGCGGGGCCCGCTCGAGGACTCCCACGCCTTGGACTGCGGATGCTTGCCGCATACGACGGCAGGGCCGAAGTAGCGGTCGCACTCGGAGCATCCGTTCACGCGCTCGTCGTGCGAGCACTGTCTTCCGGCGCGGATCATCGTGTCCTCCTTGTCAGTCGGCGCGCACCGATGGAAAAGCGAGTCACGTCCAGGAAGCTGGTATCCGAAGAGCTCGCGACGAACGTCTTGCCGATGAGCGGTGCGGGCGCGCGGTGAGCGATGCACTCCGACGAGCAGTAGAACGTGCCGTCCTTCGCGACCCACCAGCCGTGCGGAGGCGAGCGGCCCCATCCGTTCTCGTGCATGCGTCCGGTGCGCTTGCAGCCCGGACAAGTGATCGTCGGGCCCATCACCGCGTGGTTCTGGTTGCCGGGATACTGCGGCGCGATCGGGTCGGTAGTGCGGTCGTTGGGGTCGCAGCGAGGCTTCATCGCGCCACCTTCTCGATCGGCACGCCCGATCCCTTGGCATGTTCATCACAGGCGTAGTAGCGCCCGTCGATGATCCGAGTTGCGTCCCGCATGCAGCGAGGCGGTCCCTTCCAGTTGCACCACGGCTTGCGCGGCCACGGCTGACCGCACGACGAACACACTCCCTGCGTCGGCGGGTTGCCGTTGCCCACGCTCTTGTCGAGCCCGAGCGATGAGCATTCGGCGCAGACGAGCCATCCGCTCCAGAGGCTCATCGCGCCACCTTCTGTCGGCGCGCGGAGTCCGCAGCCTTCGCCCTCGCCACCGCCGACGCGATGCCTCGGTCTTCGTCCGAGACGCCGTGCAGCACGTCGAGCGCGTATGCCTTGGCCTCGTCTTCGGTGCCGTATAACTCGTCCCGGAACTCCCACAGGTCGCCGTAGATCGAGATCACGAGCCCGGCGGGGCCATCGGTCTCGATCTCGATGTGCCAGTCGTGGCACTCGCTCGTCCACTCCAGCCCATCCCACGTCCCTCGGGTGCAGCAGGTGTCTTCGCGTCGCGCCAGTAGCCCTTGTAGCGAAGCTACTGCGGCTTCCACTTCTGACCGCGTCAACCGCATAGCGATCAACCCGCGCTTGTCCGGGGCGCTCTTCGCAATCTCGAGAACCTGCTCCCACGTCGCGACCCCCGCCTGGATGTAGATCATCCCGACGGCGCGAGGATCAGGCTCGTTGGCTTCGACCGGCACGACGCCGCCAGACACGTCGCCGGGCGGGATGAACTTCAGCTTGTCAATCGTGCTGC
>Ga0315283_10000027_pt1 | contig 72056 bp, 66 predicted proteins | sample YL17G09_0_MG_FD_204541 | JGI IMG/M metagenome (GOLD analysis project Ga0315283, IMG submission 204541) | Sediment microbial communities from Yellowstone Lake, YNP, Wyoming, USA - YL17G09_0 | ecosystem: Environmental > Aquatic > Freshwater > Lake > Sediment | place: USA: Wyoming | collected...
AGGGTATTGGCGTGTCACGGGCTGATGCAATGGCTGAAGGCTTGCACCAATGGCGTCAAACCATCGACGCTCTACTGAAGCTAGGCATAGAGCCATTGCCAGAGGTACCAGTTGTCGAAGTGCAGTCACCAATCACTGGAAAATCTTTCTGCATCACTGGAACACTATCAAAGGATAGACCTGTATTTGAAGCTGATATACGAGCGTTGGGTGGAATTGCGAAGAGTGGTGTGAGCAAGAAGCTAGACTACCTTATCATCGGAGATCTTCCTGGGAATACTAAGCTGACGAAAGCAGAAACACTTGGGATATCGATAATTACTGAAAGTGAATTCAACAAACTATTAGAAGGAGTGTAAGATGGAATTAACTAGAGCCAACAAGATTGATTTGTTTGACCAGTATGGTCGCAAGCTAGAAGGTCATTGTGCAATTGTGGACGACAATGACCACACCAGAATTTTCAGCGTTGCGTCTGACAGATACACCCTCATACAGCACGAGGAGGCGTGTGACAGTGTAACCAATGCTTTGGACGAAATGGGCTGTAAATTCAAGCAAATTAGGACGACAGACAGGGGACCAACCCTGTTTGCCGAGTACGACTTGCCAACTGTTCGACACGACGTCGGTGGTGTTGGCGACATTATAAATCTCAGGATTGGGGTGTCCAACAGCTACGACTGCAGCTCTGGCCTCCGTACCGAGATCTATGGTCACAGGCTAGTGTGCTCCAACGGAATGTTTGTCTCACACATCCTAAATAAATTCTACAGTCGGCATATCCATGGAATTGACCTAGACTCAATTCGGGAAAATATTGTGACGGGAATTGCTGCATTTCGAAACGAATTCGCTGGAGTTATAGAGACCTACACCAAAGAGTACATGGACCAGCGTGGAGCCTTGGTGTTCCTAGACAAGTGTATTGAGGATAAGGTGATAGCAAAAAAGTACCTTGAAAGCGTCAAGGTACTCGTTGAGGGGGATAGTGGTATCGAGAGAACACCTGTTCAGAACAAGTGGGGATTATATAACAGAATTACAGAAGTGTTGACACATCAAACAGATGATATTTTTTCGCAACGCAGAAATATCTATAAGATGGAAAAATTGCTGTCTAATTACAGTATGGCAGCCTGAGTTAAGGGAGAAGATCATGACAAAAATGAAAACTTTAAACTGGAATCAGGTAGAAGCAAAAGCAAAAAAAATGTCAGTTGTAGAACTGGAATACTCGGTAAAAGATTGCTGCGAAGCGAGGGACGCATCGCGCGGCTGGAATCCAGAAAACGAGAACTATTATCAGGATGAGGCTAGTGTTTATTCGCGGGAGCTACGAAAAAGATTGGACAAATATCTAACATCGAAAAAAAAGTATTTTGAATAAGAAAGGGCAACAAAATGAAGACATTTTTAGAAGACAGTTAGGGTCTTTCCTCTAACTGTCCGCAAACCTCAGTTTCTCCGAAAGTAGAGTGAAGGACAAACTGAAGACACTTAAGGTCTTTCCAACCACTGTCCGCAAAAGGTCCTTCATTCTGTCTTTCTAGTCAGTTAAGGTCTTTCCTCTAACTGTCCGCAAACCTCAGTTTCCTCTAAAGTAGAGTGAAGAACAAACTGAAGACAGTTAGGGTCTTTCCCTCAACTGTCCGCGAAAGGTCCTTCATTCTGTAGTTCTAGTCAGTTAGGGTCTTTCCAACCACTGTCCGCAAACCTCAGTTTCCTCTAAAGTGGAGTGAAGAACAAACTGAAGACACTTAGGGTCTTTTTCTCAACTGTCCGCAAACCTCAGTTTCTCCGAAAGTAGAGTGAAGAACAAACTGAAGACACTTAGGGTCTTTCACTCAAGGGTATTCTACTCGTTTAGAATACCCTTTTTTTATGATTAATTCTGCAATTGAAACTCCATCCACAATCACGTCCGCTAGTATTCTAAAATACTTGCACCGACCAGCGTTCATTAGATCAATCCTCTTCGCACGAGAGAGGATACCATGGACGTAGATTTGAGCATCTAGTGCCGACTTGGTCTTGTCTCGCATTTCGTCTGTGTCTATCCCACGCACCCTTACTGGTATGCGGAGGCCTAGTAGTGGGTGGACTTCAGTTATGTTAACAGTTATGGTATCACCATCATAATTCTTGACATATTCTACATTCTCAAATTCCATTTGAACCCCATTCTGTTATTTCTAGAAATAGTATTTAATATAATTAGAGTTGTTCATTGGATGCTCATATTGTATTTATATATTTATAATTCTGGAGATGCAATGGGTGGAAAACAGAAGACAATAGCAACGACTTTCAATATGTCTGTGAAATTAAAAGAAAAAGCACAGATTTATATTGCGTCAACAAACCGAGCTTTCAAGGAGAAGGGTCTTGGGGATAAGACCAATCTAGGTATCCTCATAAATAAACTTCTTGAGCAATTCTTAGAGGAACAGGGTACGAATGAGTGATAGTGTTCCAGATATTGCAGAAGCCTTAGAGGTTAGAACAAGGCTAGAGGACCAATACCAGCAAGCTACTCTTGCGTCTTACGACGTAATCAGGGCATCTGTTCTGAAGTATGGCCGTTTGGACTACCTAATGGAACACGTACTAGGCTATACTGTCACACCGTGTCACCTGTCAATGCTCATCCATCAGTCATCCAACAACAAGACCTTAACGCTGGCTCCTAGGGGTATCGGTAAGTCTGTGTGTCTTACCATCATCCGAGCTATCTACGAGATACTTATCAATCCAAACATTCGTATCCTCATTGTCTCGAACACTCAGCTTCAGGCAGAGATTTTTTTGAGAGAGATCAAAGATCACCTTAAGAGCAATGAGAAGCTGACTTCTATCTTTGGAGAACAGGCTGGGGAGAAGTGGGATAGCAGGGAAATTAACGTCAAAAACAGAACAACCTTTGCCAAAGAATCAACCATCAGTTGTTGTGGTGTTGGTGGTGCAATCATCGGGAGACACTATGATCTTATCATCGGTGATGACTTAGTTGACGAAGAGAACTCTAGGACTGAGATCCAGCGTGAAAAATTTAAGATATGGTACTACAAAGTATTAGACCCAACTCTCGAGCCAGATGGTCGTTTTTTCATCCACGGAACTAGATACAACCCGTCTGACCACTACGCTCACTTGATGAATATAGATGACGACTACAAGGCTAGGATTTACCCTGCTATCAGCAAAGACGGGATCTCCATATGGCCTAGCAAGATGCCTATAGAGTGGCTTGAAAAGAAGCGAAAGGCTATGGGTACAGCCATATTCAACACCCAATACCAGAACGACACAACCATGATGGTTGGAAAAATATTCAAGCACGAGTGGATCAAATACTACGACTCCCTTCCAGAAAAATTGTTCATAGTGCAGGGGATAGACCTAGCAATTGCACAGAAAAACACGTCTGACTATTTTTGTATTGCGACAGTTGGGAAGGATGAATTTGGTAGAGTTTACTTGATAGACCTATATAAAGAGCGTCTAACTTTCTTGCAGCAAGCGATGAAGATAATAGAAAAAAACAGCCAGTTTCGACCTAGACGTGTGTTCATCGAAGCCAACGCATATCAAAGTGCTCAGTCTCAGTTGTTGCAAGTCATTTCTAACGTTCCCGTAAAGCCTGTGATAACATTGAAAGATAAGGTAACACGAGCGTGGACACTGTCTAGTAAGTTCGAAAACGGAAACGTGTTTTTTCCAAAGTGGGGTGTGCAAGAATTGACAGACAACCTAATTCTATTTCCAGATTGCGAACACGATGATGATTTTGATGCGTTAGAAATTGCCGTATCCAACTTATTTCGCAAGATAAAAAAAGACAGAAGAGAGTTTGGAGTTATCTAGTTTTGGTGATAAAATCTGCCCGTCAGAAAGGTGAAAATATATGCAAAGACAAGCTCAAGCTATTGAAATTAACAAGAGTCAAGACAAGGATAAAACCAATAAACGGGTTCTCCGATCCATAGTTGTGAAAGCTGTGGGGGAAGAAGAATCTAATGCTATCATGGAAGACCCTTTCGAGGGTATTGACGGAATCATACAGCCTCCTTATCCGCTATTAGTTCTCTCCATGTTGAAAGAAAACTCGACCGAGCTTCGTCAATGTATAGACGCTATGTCTACAAATATTGATAGCTTTGGGTACAGACTTGTTGAGAAAAATGTTGAGGGAGATGAGCTTAAAAAAGCTGTTGTTGCAGAAAAAAACACACTCAAGCAATTTCTAGAGAACGTCAATTTCGAGGATGATATTACATCACTTCGCAGGGAGACGAGAAACGAATTGGAAGAGTGCGGTAACGCCTATTGGGAACTCGTTCCTTATCTACATAAGGAAGGCATTAGTTCTATCGAAAGACTACATGCTCACACTATGAGATTAGTCGCACTAGACGAAGAATCTATTAAGGTGGAGTTGGTGTATTACAATGAATATACACAGGCGACAGAGAAGAAAGTAATACGAAAAAAATTCAGAAGATTTGTGCAGAGCGTAGGTACAAAGAAGGTGTATTTTAAAGAGTGGGGTGACCCACGAAACATATCATCATTTGATGGGAAGGTTATCCCTGACAGCGAGCTACTTTCAAAGAAAAATGAGCTAGCAAATCCAGTATATCATTTTAGAATAAAATCAAACCGAAGCGTGTATGGCGTTCCAAGATACGTAGGCAATCTGTTCTCAATATATGGTTCTAGGGCATCTGAAGAAATAAATTTCGTGACGTTCCAAAATAACAATATACCAAGCATGATTGTAATGGTTTCAAATGGCCAGCTAACGGATGGATCAATCAAACGGATAGAAGAGTTTGTTGAGACGAAGGTCAAGGGTGAAAATAACCGCTCTAGTTTTCTAATTATAGAGGCAGAGCCAGCAGACGAAACACAGATAAATCCAGGTACCATGAAGATGGAAATCAAGGATCTATCTAGCGTCCAAAAGGACGACCAGTTGTTTCAAAACTATGACAAGAATAATTCAGATAAGATACGCAGAAGCTGGAGGCTTCCTCCAATCTTCGTAGGTAAATCTGATGACTATAATAGGTCTACGGCACAAGAGTCTAGAAAGTTAGCAGACGAGCAGGTATTCGCACCGGAAAGAAAAGAGTTCGACAGAATAATGAACCGCATTCTCATCAAGGAATTTGGAGTAAAATATCACACCTTCGTGTCAAATTCAGCTAACGTCACAAACGACGAAGACTTGGTCAAAGTATTATCTGGTTCAGAGAAAACTGGTGGAGTTACACCGAACCTAGCTAGGCAAATCCTTTCTGACATCCTTAACAGGGAACTCCCATTATACGACAAAGATAAGATTGATTTTGATCCAGACATTCCAATGTCTATGACTCTGGTTGGCCTATCCAAGACTGTTGGTGGCAATGCTGCGACAGGTGTTATCGCTCCAAACCAGAATCAATTTCCGCTTGAAAAAGAAGACGAAGATGTAGCGGAAGAGATTACGAAACGTGCATTGACTGACATTAGAAAGGCTCTATACAAAGAGATCTATAGTGAAATAATGTACGAGGTTTGAGATGGACAAGGAAGTAGAAGAGGAGCGTAGGAAAAGAAAGAATGCAGACGTCATTAGCAGAATGCGAAGTGGTGATCCGCTCGTCCTAATCCCTATTTCCGATACATGGTTTCCACCTAGACCTTTGGTTACGAAAGATAGAGAGAGCATAAAAAAACTCTATGGTACAAAAGATGATGATGAATAAGAAATTTGCAGTATTTAAAGCAACGTCGATAGCACTAGACAAGGCTCTAAAGAGTCCGACTAGCATCAACACTGTTGCCTCGTTTGGTCTATACCTGTTCACCGAGTGGGCGAAGCTGGCAAAGCCTCTTATAAAAGAAGCCGGATCCAAGTCCACAACTAGCGATAAGTGGGTAGAGTCGTTCATAAAAGAAATAGACTCGAAAATGGGGGAGTACCAAGACAATATTGCCAAGAACCAAGAAGAGTACATCGACTATCTTTACAAGTATTACAAGAACGAGTTTATAAAGACCAACAAGATAAAGATTGTCCAGAAGGCAAAGCTTCCCGATGTCAGTCCGGTACTCTGGCTGGATAAGGACGACGAGGCTCTGGCAGGTATCAAGAAGATGATGTCTAGGTCTACTGGTCAGTTCTATAAGGGGAACGTACAGAGGACTGTTGCGGAGAGCGTCCGTAAGAACATCTTAGAGAGTAATGAACCCCTAGACGTTGCAATACCAAAGATGCAAGCGGACCTAGCAAAAGCCTTGAAAATAGAGGCTGGTTCACTGGCATCTGAGGTCGTACCAGTAGGGTACAGAGGGACAGCCGAGAGCTACTTCTCCGGTCTAGCCGACCATACGGCTTCCATGGCTAGGACCTCTGGAGCCTTAACAACCCTCACCGAAATTGACGCAAAGCAATTTGTCATCCGTTCAATCAAGTCTAGCAGAACCTGCCTAGGGTGTCTGGCTATGGACGGGCAGACCTATAGCGTCGAGGTTGGTACTAAGCACATGAGCGAGATACTAGCTGCAAATAATGTCGAAGATCTCAAGGACATACAACCTTTCTTCCACTTCAAAGCACCTAGTGATTACACCAAAGAGGGGTTGAAGGAAGCCAAGGTCAGTGCCGACGAGCTTGCCAAACAGAGTGGAGTCCAGATCCCTCCGTTTCATTTTCGTTGCGAATGTTTTGTAGACATGGCTTAATAATATATTCTAGACTTGAACTTATATTCATCTAAACTTATAATTATAACCATCCATGATATTTGAAAAAGGAGTCACGCAATGTCAAGTGGATCTCATAAAAAAGTTGGTTCGTTTATTGGAACAGGAGCAGCATTAACTATCGCTCTTGATTTTACCCCACGTTATGTCCGTTTATTGAACTTGACTGATCTTGCTTCAGCCGAGAAATTTGCAGACTCAGATCTTACTGGGAAAGAGGGTGGAGTGAAGCGTATTCTTGCTGGCGACATGTCGGCTCTCACAGCCGTTCAGGGTATCACCCTAGGCAAGCGTAGTTTCACCGTAGGAACAGACGCTGTTTGTAACGGTACAGGCGACCACGTTTCTTACGTTTGCGAAGAGTAATTCATGCAGATCAAGATTCAGACAATTAGGTTTTCTAAAGATTACTTTTCTAGCTACGAGAAATGTGCAGCGTGGTTGGAAAAGTTTTCTGTGCAGAATCTTGGTTATGAAGAACTGGAAAAGTTCTTCGTCTTCGAGCAAGTATCGAAAGAGAAATTCAACGATGCCTCTTTGCAGGAGATTACTCTTGGAAGCGGTGTTTCAGGTGTGGTTGGTGTTGCAATCTGCTGTGAGAATACCCTAGAAAACATAGTAGATGCGGACACAATAGTACCAACCGAAATTGGTGTACCATCTAGTGGTACATTAGAGACAGAAGAGGATATGAAAGCGAAAGTGCTTTCTACATTCACTTCTGCATTGGACGCTCTGAAAGAATACTTTGCAGCTGAGAGCGAAGAAGAAGACGAAGATGAGGGTGAGGGTGGAGGCGGGGGTGAAGATACTATGGCAGAAAAAAACATAGTATCCACGTCTATCATAAAGGATTCATCCGCAGAGCCTAGAATGAAATTTAGAGTTCCCATCATTAAAAAGACAGCTCAGCGTATTGTTTTTGGTGAGGTTCTTGTTCCAGATACAGTAGACGCACAAGGTCATATCTACTCCGAACTGGAGGTAGAAAAAGCGGCTCACTACTGGATGAAGGAATTCCAACAACTCGGTGAGATGCACAGTAAGATGCTTGTCGACAAGCAGTCGACAGTTTTAGAAAGTTATGTAGCTCCAGTTGATTTCGAAGTCGATGGTGGAACTCTGGTAAAGAAGGGTACATGGCTCTTAAAACTCTATGTCGATAACGATGACCTGTGGGACAAAGTATCGAGTGGCGAATACACTGGCTTCTCAATTCAAGGTCTAGCGGACGCAGAAAATCTAACGGGAGAATAACACAATGGCCGACGCATCGAAGAGATTGAGTAACATTAGACCTAGAGAAGTTTCGTTTGTAGATTTAGCCGCAAACGAGAAGGATTTTCTCGTGGTCAAAAATAAATTAGGTGCAAAAGATATTGGTGTCCTCAAGAAACTTGAGGTTGCAATTCATTCTATCAATTTCTGGAAATATGATTACCCAGATGTCCAATCTGTCAAAGATTTTTTAATCAAACAGGGAATTGATCCAGAGTCTGGAACAATTGTGGATAAGGACTACGAAATAAGGTTCGTCGTAAACGACGCATCTTTGTTCGAAGGTACCTCACTAGCTGCATCAATGTATGTGCCAATGAACAAGGGTGTAGACTCTCTCATCGGAGTTGTGAAAAGCCTCAGTGGGATGGTTGACGTTGAGAAGAAGGGTGCAAAGCTTTCTTCCAAGTCGCTAGAGAAAATCAAGGGTGCATTCAATTCTTTAAAATCTTTACTAGAAGAAGTGGAGGACAAGGTAGTGGAAAAAACAGAAGTGAAAAAGTCTGAAGGGGAAGCTGTTGTTGAAACGACAGAAGCCGTAGTTGAGACTGTAGAAGAAAAAGTTGAACCAGTTGTTGAGCCAGTTGTTGAACCAGTTAAGACAGAAGCTACCGAAGCGGCTGTTGAGAAGGATAGCGAAGTCAGCAAAAGACTAGAAATCCTTGAGAAAAAATTCGACGACAAACTCAAAGAAAAAGACGAAGAGATTGCTGTTCTTAAAAGCAAACTAACTGAACTAGAGAACACACCATCTGAGAAGAAGGGTGCGTCTGTAGACGGAACAGTTGAAGTTAAGAAGAGTGTTGGAAACGTGTGGGGTGGTATCCTTTAAAACATTGGTATCTTCGAAGGGTATTTGTATCCCCTTCGGGTAATTTAATTTATAGCATTTGGGAGGAGAATTTCAGATGGGTATGTCAAACAAAGAGATCATCAGCAAGGCACAGATCACTACAGATGCTATCGCCTCCGCTGGTAAACTCAATCCACAGCAAGCAGATAAGTTCATCGACTATGTTTACGACTTAACAGGTCTCAAAAACAAAGTTAGGACAGTTCGGTTCAGACCAGACCAACTGGATATCGACAAGATCAATATTGGTCAACGTGCGGCTGTTGCGAAATCAGAAGCAACAGATCCACAGGTTCGTCGTGGCGTTACAACTTCTAAGGTGACTTTGTCTCCTTTCGAAATCATGGTTCCTTTTGAAATCTCTGATGATTTCATGGAATACAACATCGAAGGCGATGGCATTGAAGATCATGTTATCCGCATGATGGCAACTCAGCTCGGCAACGACATGGAAGAGCTCTACATCGATGGTGAGAAGCTTGGTCCAGCTAGATTCCAAGGCGACTTGTTTGCCAACGGATCTTTAGCTCACGCTGTAAAAGATACCTACATGGGTCTTGGCGACGGCTGGCTGAAAAAGGCACGAGGCGGGAACGTTGTTGACGTAGCAGGTGCAAACATCACTTCTACTGTATTCAGCAACATGATTAACGCGATGCCAGAAAAATACAAAAGAAACAAAGCGAACCTTCGTTTCTTCTGTTCAACAAACATCGAACAGAACTACCGTCAAGCAATTGCTTCTCGTATAACTTCTGCTGGTGACAACGCTCTTTCTAGCGAAAGCCGCTTGACTCCATTCGGTATCCCGTTAGATCCATTCTCCCTCTGGGCATCTACCCCACGAGTTACTGAGCATGTGACCTTAACCGGAACAACTCCAACTTCATTGCTCTTCAAGAACATTGTTGTGGACAGCGAAGTGGTTGTGCTTTCTAGTCTTGGCGGAACACCGACTGCACCATTTGTTGAAGGTGCACCTGCCGACTATGTTATGGACTACGTCAATGGTACAATATCTAGATCAGCAACATCTGGGATTTCTAGTGGTGCTGTCGTTAAGATTACTTATCAGTCTGAAGCACAAATCATGCTTACTGAGTACCGAAACCTTATCGCAGGTATCGGCCGTGAGATCCGCATCGAAAAAGATAGAGATATCTTCCGTGGTGTGAATCAGTATGCTATTACAGCCAAGGTCTGCATGGAAATTGAGAACCTAGAAGCTGTAGTTTGGGCAAAGAACATTGGCCTGAAATAAATTTGGCCTGAAATAAATTTGGACTGAAATGAGATTGTTCACAATTGGGGATAAATAATGAAGCGTTACAATGTAACATTAGATCCTAGCAAGTGTGTTAGCTACACTCTTCCTGATGGTCGGAAGTTTTTACCGAATAGGACTCGGAGTATGGACGAGAAGGACATAGAGCCTTTCGTTAAGTCTGGGGTTTTCCACGTCGAATTAGTAGAAGACGACGAAAGAAAAACTCAGGCAAAAAATGCTGGTTTTCGTAGAAAGAAACCAGCCAACACTGAGGTCAACCACGAGGAAAAACAGACTACCAGTGAGGAGTCGAGAGAAGAAGTAACGGAAGACTAACATTTTTCTCGATAAGGAGACACAAATGAGGGTTCAATACTTGGGTTCGTCTCCCGAAGATGTTGACGGGTTCCCTTCGAATATCGAAAGGACCTTCACAGGTGCTTTATACCTGAAGCCTGGACGAGTATATCTCCTCTCGGCAGCAGAGTATGCGTACATCAAGAAAGTGCGTCCAGAACTTAGATTCGTAGAATTTAAATCTGGTCGTTAATTTTGGTCATCGAGTAGCACACATCTGGGGTCTAGGTTCCTTATTTGGTCATACAAAAGGAGCTAAATACCTTGATAAAGGTAAACAGAAAAGATGGAAAGACACTATCATTTGATTTATGTAGGGATGAGGAATACTCCGACATCCAAGCAAAATTGGATGACGTATCTTTCTCAAAAGATGTCACTGGGATAAACTGTCTATTCAATGCCTTCTGGCATGCGATAACAGTTCCGGTGAATTTTCGTAACATCAAATATGATGTTGAGAAAGTAAAGTTCTCGAAGGGTGGCGTCGAGAAGATAGTTGGAGAGAAGATAATTTGCCATGCGGACGACGTCCGCTTAACTGTTCTCGTCTACTACAATACGTGTCCAAAGATTGCGAGAATAGAGCTTAAGAAGATTGGTAAACAAAGATACGTTCCAGTGAGGGGTAAGACCAATGGCACTAACAGAGAAGAAGACATCTAACTTTGCGAGCTATAGGGGAGCACCCTCTAGTGACACAAACTGGGATAGGGTTTCTTGGGATTTTGATGCACGACACGTTAAGGTTGTGGTGCTTCCGACGTCAACGGTAAACCCCGAGATGTCTATAGACGGAGCGGACGTTCACGCTAGTTTACAGCGTCCTTCTGCGAGTCAGAACCCGATGGTTTATGAATTCAACGACATAGGCGTTAGTCGGCTTTCCTTTAGAAAGGTTGGAGCCGTCATTGAAGTCTACGCTTATGGAACGCACTAAGATAAGCGAGAACAAGAATGGCAGTTGGCTCAAATAGTTTTTATTCTATTACTGTATCCAACTTGACGTTCGAGCAGATCCCCACAATTGACTTCCCATTTATTTGTCGCACAATCCTCATAGTTCCTGATACCCTAACAGATGGTATAGAGTATTCGTTTAATGGACGGGAAGTTTGTGGCGTCATCCACTGGGATGACGAAAAATTGGTTATATCTGATACAGAGACAGGACGGATATGGTTCAAAACAAACAATCCTAATGGTACAAAGGTAAGGGTTTTCGTGGAGGCTTATTGATGAATCTTGACCTGACCAAGAAAACCAAAATTATTCAGGGAACCAGCGGACACACCCTAGCTGTCAACGCCGACCAATCAATCAACGTCAACGCTGTAAATTCTGCTGGAGTCAACACTCCCATCGACGTGCGTCCACCGACTAGTGTTGCACTGGTTGAGACAGGCTACACCGAGATTGTGAAATATCCACACATAGATCCAGCCAAGATATTTCAACTTCTACAAATAATGGTTTCTTTTGTTGGGTTTTCATCCCACTTTGTTGTCGAGCACTATGATGGTGTAACGACAAGAGTGCTTAGAGAATATTGGTTGAATGTCCAAATCCCTTTCTCAGAAAATCTTGGCGTTCCCATCCCAATTGCAGGGTCTACCGGAGGCTATATTAGGGTGATTGCCAAGATGAATGGTGTCAACCAAACTGGGAAAGGTTATGCTATTATTAACGGATATCACAACTGAGGATGAAGGTATGGCACTACTAGTCTGGGATGAAAAAACATATAAGCTTTACGTCAGATGTAGAACAGATGAGACCTACATTCCGTCAGAAGACGTTACCGAGTTAGTGGCAGAGGCAAATTCCATATCTGACGAGTATGGTGTTCTTGCTTCCAAACTGACGAAGCTGTTTGATGAGTGCAATAGGTGGAATGCGGAAAACGACAAAATTTTCGCAAAGAACCTAAGGACACAGAACACTAAAAGTAGATTTGTGAAAAAATCATAACATTTTTGGAGGTGTTCTATGCAAAGTTTTTCCACCATAGTCGGCCAATATAACTTAACGCTTCTCGGTCTAGCCGACAAGCAACACAGCATCCTAGCGTTGGACATAAAGTCGCGGCTCATAATAGACCACACAACCTCCTCGACAAAAATTGGTGACGGGACAGATATTGTGCGAGTGCTCACGCACGATGCGGCTGCGAGCGTACCAATAGGTGAGACTGGATTTGGTATTCTTGCCGTTAGAAATGACGATGAGGGAACCCTTGTGTCGCACGACAAGGATTTCACATTTCTCCAAGTGGACAACCTAGGGAGATTGCGTGTGTCGTCGACGGCTCCTGGAGCACAAGGGGACACGTGTGCTGCCGCGACTGGTATCGGTGAAATCCCAGCTGTGGGATTGACTACTTGGGTAGACGTTGTCACTATTCCTGTTCCAGTTGGACAACTATACCAGATGGAGGCTTTTGATGCCTCTGCGGATAAGTTATGCCAGTTCCGTGTTATTGAATGGGATAGTTCTCAGCTTCCGGGAGCTGAGGTTGTCAAGTATATCCGGAAAATACTCTTGACAGAAAACTTGGGAACTATCCAAATTGTGTTCCCTAGAACTGTTCAGATCACAGGCGGTGCAACAATCTCGTTGAAGGTACAGGCTTTGAGGTTACGAGGTGGGAGTGTGGATGCGAACGTGTCCGGTGCAGTGAACGGATATTGGACCTAATATTGAGGGTGTAGATGAAAGAGATTCAAACCGAGATTCAGAACAATCAGGAACGTACAACCGACCAGTGGGAGTCAGCCATTCCCTCGCTTACACCTATCGAAGTTGCGACAAGCACTGGTCGGGCAATCCAACTCCTCTACATCTACAGTCCAACAATTGGCGTGAATAGGAACGCTAGCAGCGTGATCATCTACATTTCTTGGGATGGGGTGAACTACACGACCATCCAAAGGGGGACATCTTTTTTCTGGACAGGAAAAGGCTATGGACCAAACGGAGATAGGATCAAGTTGAAGGCGAGTGAGGCTGGAGCAAAATTTGAACTAATGATGGTGAGCTAAGTATGTTAAGTGGACACAGAAGCGATAACGAATTAGTGAAGTTCAGTCCGAGATATGACGACATGAGTTTGTCTCATGGCGGTGTGCTTCGGAACACGCTTATTGGTGAAACTGCCTTTGTGGCTGTGTATGAATATCTCGGTTCGGGCTATGTCCATGGGTGGAATTTAAACCTAGAAACAAAGGATGGGTGGATAATACAGTTCATTATTGACGGTGAGAATTTGTTCTTGGGATATGATAGGAACTACCTACAACCCCAATCAATAAACGTCACACCAACGTCTTTTCTAGTGGCAACGTTCATGACAGTTCAGTTCAATCCAACCAAAGCCAACAACACGCTCTATACAATCACAGTCAACGGAACTCCATACAACTACACTTCGGATGCGAACGCTACAGATGCCGAGATTGGGAATGGCTTGGCGAACGCAATCAACGCAAATCCAAACGTGGCTGTGATTGCGACAGTTGTTGGTGGACCTGCGAATGATGTTCTATTGACGTCAAAATTCCTAGGTGTTGCGTTCACCTATTCCAACTCGACAACCATTGTTGCAACTCCGGGAACAGCCAACGTCCCGATAGAGGTCTATACAGTCACCATCGCAGGTGTTCCATATACTTTCACCTCGGACGGTACACCGACAGCGGCTGAGGTTGTTACAGGTCTCACGAACCTTATCAACGCAGATCCACTCTGTCCGGCAATTGCTAGTGGAACCACGGTGCTGAACCTATTTGGGAAAGTGGGTGGAACGTGGACACATTCTGTGTCAGCAAACATGACGACAGCGGATTTAACCCCGAACCCTTTCCAATATGACTATGATGGTTTATCCATGACGGAAATGGGTAATGATGCTTTATATGACTTAGATGGTTATGTGACAGGACTACCCGAGGATTACAGTTGTATTGGATTACACCTTGGAGCCAACGGAAAAATACTTTGGGGGTTCGGTGGTACTCCACTCCGGTTCCTTCGTTCTGTCAAGATAACGTGTAAAAGACACGTTGCAATGGGAGCGAAAAAGTTCAACGCTGGATTGATTGCAATCACAAAGGAAACATAGATGAGACTAGATTGGGTCAAATTTAAAGAGCAAGTCATAGCAAGGAACGGCATTATCCAGTGCGTTGAAACGCTAGACAGCTACAGGTTATCGACATTCGATGGTGGATTGAGTCACTCTTGTTTGCTTGTAAAAAACCCGACAGATTCAACTGACCTCGATGACTTTGTAAATAATTTCAAAGCAGGGATAAATCAACCAATCAACCCTAGACCTCTGTTCAATGACGAAAAGAAACAAATTGTATCCATCTCGATGTCCAGCGAGGATGCACATTATGAACCTCGCTCCCTAGATTTTTACACAGCCAAGGTTGGCAGTCTGTACAACAGAAAACCCGATGGGATTGGCATAGATGACGGAACAGACTACGGAGATGGTTGGCTTGAATTTTTTGATGCTAGTGGGAACGTAATAGACCAAACAAACCAGCAAGCAATTACTGAAAATTGCACAATCACGAAAATGCAGTTTGAACCAAAGTTTGTCTTCGATATTTTCAGCGGTATTCTGTTCCTAGAAAAGACACCCATAGGGCGAGCATACCTTTGGGTGACGGTGGCTCCCGACATACCAGAATCATATGGTGGAAGCGTTCCGTTTATGGCTGGAGGGCTGAACCTGAAAATGCTCTCCGACTATTCTACAGTCAGGTTCGATGCAAAAACATCTAAGCAGATTAGTTACAACGAAGATTACCACACTGGTAAGATTGAGATGAAAGTGAAACATGCAGTAGGAGAACAGATTGGTATTCAGATGCTCTATGAATTCTATAGGCACTGAGTATGAAGATATATTTTTCGACGAACGAGAAGTGGTACTCGAAGCTGATGAGATTTGCAGAAGGATCAGACGTTACACACGTTGGTCTAGGGTTCTTTGACGACCTCCAGCTTGTCATCGACTGCACAATTCCAAAGGGGTCTTTGTACCACTACAGATATTGGAAGGACAAGTATGAGGTTGTCCACACGCTAGACATTCCGATGAGTCGGGAGGACGAGGAGTTAGCATATAAGTTAACTCTGGAGATGTGCCTTCTAGTGGAGTACGACAGAAGTGCGTATATTTTTGGCCTATACTGGTTGGTGCGGAACAAGATAACTGGCGAAAGGTTTCCAACTAAGAACGTTGGGAACAGAGGCGACAAGTTGATGTGTAGCGAGGTTTTCATACCAGTGGTTGAAGTTCTTAAGAAGTATGGAATTGACTTGGAGTGTATAGATTTTTCGGTGAAATCTCCGAGAATGCTATATGACCGAATTGTTGAAGAAATGAGAGATAGCGAACTGTGGAGATAACGTATGAAAGTGGTTAGGATTTTGAATAAAGAGTACGCAAAGAAATTTGCCAATGGCTTTCATTCCAAATCTGGCTATCTGCTTCCATACATGACCTTCCTAGAAAATGCTACCTTCGCAGTCAAAAAGTTTGACAACACCCTCCACGGTGGGATGTGCTTTATTGAGGACAAGAGCAAGTTTAGAGTACTCAGGCAGATTCCACCCGACTCAAAGATAACATGGATAAACGAAAATATTATCTGTGAGTTAACTGCATTCTGGGTAGACAACAAAGCTGCATATATCCCAATCCTATCCAAGATTACTTGGTATGTGCTGTGGAGCAAGAAGAAATATTTTGTCTATTCTTACGCAACAGACTGTCGTAAATTACAGGATTACTACTCTAGAGGCAAACCAGTCCTTCTCTATTCTGGACAGATGACGACGGGATCTGAGGAGAACGTCGAGTGCTTGAGCAAGCTAGGGATTGTTAGAATATTTGTGAGTAACATTTTAAAATCAATGAGGTTCTGGTAATGTGGGAAAGCGTACTGAAAATTGAGAAAGCAACATGGTCTACCGCTTATGTAAACTCTCTTCCAGATACTGCCTTTGCGTATATTGAGGCTGATGGAGAGAAGGACGAAGAGGGGAAAACCAAGCCAAGGTCGCTCAGGCATCTACCACACCACAACGCAAGTGTAAAGTTTGGATCTGAGAAGGAATCTGTTGACCTTCCCCATCTACGGAACGCAATGGCTAGGCTGGAGCAAACTAACATTTCAGATGAAGCGAAGAGAGAAGCAAAAAATCATTTGGAAATGCACGAAAAACAGTGGGACGTTGGTGAGGCTGGAAATGCTGATGATGTGGAGATGGGTTGCGGTGGAAAAGACAAGAAGACCAAAAAATCACTATGGGGAGATTTGATATAATGGATAACATTGGAAATTATGTTACACCACAGGAGCTATTCGACAGACTGTATCCGTCTCCGTATGTCTCTTATCGAAGTAAAGTTGTGCTCGCGGATAAGAACATCGACGAGTTTACCTACGCTGGAAGCACGTTCGTTCTGGCTGTCGGAGACATAATTTGCCAAGGTGAGTACTCGGCTGAAGTTACAAAAATACTGGCTGGAGTGATAACTCTGTCTGACGCAGAAGATATTTTAGATGGTTCAGCCGTTGCCTATAGAACAACACAGAGCCTAGCAACGTGGGATGCAATGATTTTGCGGAACATGCAGATCATTGATTTCCACACTGGCCAGTGGTTCAACAAGAGAGAATTCACTGGAGATGGCAAGCTACAAGTAGAGGGTAATGGTTCGTATCTACTCCATTTTTCTGTTCCAATAATTTCTATCTCCACAATCAAGCACTCCAATGAGTACGACGTGGTTGATCCGAAGGAATACATGGTATTTCGTTCTAGGGTTATCCCAGACGACAGACGCAATCCAAAGGTCAAGCTTCTGCGTGGTTCGTTTTATAAGCACAGTTTCACCGAGATAGAGGGTGCCTTTGGCTGGCTAGAGCAGGATGGGACCACACCACAGCTCATAAAAGATGCAGTCTCTAGGTTGATAATGCTTGGATTGACGAAAGACCCAATGCAGACGGCATCCAACCCAATCAAGTCTGAGAAGACTGACCTCCATGAAATCCAGTACGCTGTTTCCGCGACATCACTCGCTAGCGACCAAAATTCAGGTAGGACTGGAGATCCAGAGGTAGACAGAATAATCCAACTGTATAAGTCCCCATTCTCTATAGGTGGAACAGAAGCAAGTGTTAAGTTGAACAATTCAACATACTATGATTACGAGGATTCCCTATGGTCAAGCCGAACTTATTGAACGCAATTCTGGTTGAGTTCAAGCAGATAAACAGAAAAGACACAGTATGGGATGACAAAAAGAAACAACCCTCTGGTGTCATCGTGTGGGAAAAACCATTCAAGACCAATGCTCAAATATATTTTGGAAAAGATAAATACTGGAGTGCCGCGACAGCAACACCAGACCCTAGGTCCATGGGTGGAATTGTCCAAGAGTCAGATGGGTATGTCATGGTCCGCAAGTTTGATTTACAGAGCATTGGAAAAGAGCTGAAAGCTGGGGATGTTATCACCGGATATGGCAGGACAGGCGAAAATGTGAAGTGCGAGCTCCTACTCATCGGGATGAAAAATGCAGCACACTACGCAGACATGGGACAGTGTACGTTAGAGAGATGGTACTTTAGGGAGAGGAATGGCTGATAACACCTTCAACTCTGGAACTGGGATAACCATTGGGGGAGCCGACCTAGCCAAGTGGGAATACTTCATTGGATCCAAATGGGTTGATGAGTTCGAGCGAGAGATGGACAAGGCTACTGGGAGGTCTGCAAAATATATTCTCTCCCAAATCCGAGCCAGAATTCTTTCCAAATCATATGTTCCCAACTCTCTGTGGACAGCCAAGCGAAAGGGATTCAACAGTGTTGCGGAGGCAATCCCCCTTGTTGAAACAGGTGGACTTATTCGAGAGGCAATTGCTGCAAAAAGAAAGTCAATTGGCGTGTGGGAAGTTGGTGTGATAGAGGATAAGACAAGCAGACGAACAGGTGCAAAGGCTTCTAAGTACGTTAGAGCTCTCCACGAGGGTGTGACCATCACGTCAACCATCAAAGGTGTGCGTCGCACGTTTAGAATTCCACCTAGGCCATTCCTGCGAAGCGTGTGGGAAGATATGGCTGTTCGGGGTAGAGTACATAAAGATTGGTCAGATACTATTGAAATGACTTTAAGAAAGCATGGGAAGTTATGAAAAATATAGAAGTGTTAATGATGCGGGAAAGCCTTTCTAAAATAAATAATAGAAAGAATACAAAGTTCAGTTATCTTATATTGCGAAATAAGAAAGCTATTAAAGATACTGTGGATGCACTGAGGGAAGTCCAGCTACAAAAAATTGAAGGTCAGGATGCCTTTGATAAGGATAGAATGGAACTATGTCGAAAATTCTCTAAGAAAGATGAGAAGGGAAATCCAAGATTCATTCAGATCCCTAGCATCAGTGCTAAGTCTTTTGATATTGAGAACATAGAGCAATTCAACTTGGAAATGGCTGAATTATTGGCAGCAGAACGACACGCTGGTTACAGGGAAAATCTTGAGAGAAAGACAAAGGAATTCGATGGATTGCTGGCATGTGATGCCGTAGGCATTGGATGCTTTGCAAAAATAGCTCTAACTGACCTGCCGAATGATTTGACTGTCGAGGAACTAGAAGTGATTGAACAATTCATAGAGGAAACGTAAACTGGAAGCTCGCCTTAAAAAGAAGAGAAGTATGATAACTAGAATTATTAAAACATGGGAATTCACAAACTCGGAGAGAGAACTCACCGAGTTGTTTGGCGTTAGACTGAACGCAGAAGACCTAGCACATTCTAGATTACAACTGATTGCAGATCCACAGTACAGTACAGAGACAACAAACTACGCCAAGACCAGAAAAGACACACCCCATAGCGTGTTGAGCTGGTCAATGTTTGAAGTGATATGGGGAACAACGGAGCCTGATTTTACTGAGTATTCTTTGCTTCTTACTGGAAAATCCGGAAACAATTTTGAGTTCTACGCAAGGTCCGCAATCCCAAGGGTTGGCGACCACGTTTATCAAGGCGACAGTAGAACAAAAATTGCTGGCATCAGTGGATCTACTCTTACTCTTGAGGACGCTGCAGGAATCACGGATGGCATATCGTACGCAAATAGAACAAGATGCGACGTGCTTATCAAGGTGCTAGACAAGAACGACACAGCCTATTTCTACAATGTTGTAACGTCAGCTTGGGAAGAGGCCGGACCAGACGACTGGAGCACAATGTACGTCGTCAACAGCCATATTGGGGAAATCAAACTAAAGGAATTCGGAAAGACAATTGGTTTCAGTGTCAACCTTAGAACCTCCGATCCCATCTACACCCCTCAAGTCTTTTCTATCTTTCTACTTGGAACATTTGATATAGAGTTTACAGAAGACATTCTTTTCGACTCTTTGATCCCCATTCTCGAAGCAAACTTATCCGTCACAACGCAAATAAATATCAAGCTGGTTGAAGACACAGATGTGGTGGACTTTGCGAACCAATATGTTCTTGATTGTGTTGGATATAATATCACAGACGTTGAGATTGCATACAACGTGACGCAAGATCCAACAAAGACTGAAAATATAGCCACAACCTACACGCTAGGTGAACCAAAGGAAAGAAACGGGAACCTTCCTGGATCTCTCAAATTGAATTCTATTCAGAGTGCTGGCGACATTCTTGAAATCAAGCTAAAATATTATCCAGAGATAGCTATCAATACTGCGAAAGAATACTACGAGATCACAAAGCATCCTCTGATTGTGTTAGAGCACATCACAAAAAAGGGTTCTGTGACTTCGCCGAATTCAGACATAGGTAGAAGCTATATTAGGAATAAGTTGACTTTAACAGGGGTAAAGGAAAACAGCCCTGAGCAATATGATTTAATAGTTGAGTATGTTGTCTTTACGGGTAATCAAACAGACCAATATAGATTGGGAGAAGCTCTTCACCGCTTCTTTAATTCGACTAGCGAGATTAGGTCATGGGGGTTGGACGAGCCTTATCCACTGATTGTTGGCACTATCTTTAGGAGTGAAAATACTCCTGGAATTGCAGACATCAGCACTCATGTCGGGCAATTTAGGATTGCAAATCTTGTTGAAGTAATTAGAGATCCATTGGATGTAGCTCTGGTTGAATACCTTAACGGAAGCATGACTACAAATTAAAAAAACAGTGTTCATCAATTAATCTCTAAGGAGGATTCAGATGGCAGAACGAAGGTATGGTCCGACAAACGGAGCGGGAACAGTAATCATAGAAAAAGATGCGGAAAAGCAAATTGAGAAGGGAGCATTAGGAACTACAGTTTATCTTGGAATTTTAGAAAAAGGTCCAGTTGGACAGTTGTTCAAGTGTTCTACGAAAGCAGACTTTCTAGCGAAGGCTGGAAACTTCATCAAGGAATCCACACTTCCAGATGCAGCGTTTGATTTCTTTAATCTTGGCAGGGCATCCGGTGACCTCTACTGCGTTCGTCTTACAGACGGGACAGAAGTGCAATCAGAAGTGACGTTATATGGCAGAAAAAATGTTGGATTTGAGAAAACAATTTCAGCAGATTGTTCTAGTCACTATGCGTTCGTATCCCAAGCAGACTATCTAGCTCTTGGTTCCCCAAAGGTTTCTAGCCAACTCGTGTTGTCTAGCGATACCCTTGGCGACAGTCCAGTACTCCAAGTCACAGCTGTAGACTTCGCTAGTCCATCTGTCGGCACTGTTCGGTTAACCCTCAGTGGCTCTGTGTTGTATCTCTCCGGAGACAAGATCACAGCCTACAGTTCAGCAATCCGTCCCGCTGTTATGAAATTTAAAGCGGCAAACGGTGGACGTTGGGGTGGAAAGAAAGACATAATTTTTGGAACAGAATTTGGTCCTGGAGGTCTTACAGAATTTTCTTTCGATACTGGCAAACCAGCACTCGTAGATTATTTTGCTGACGCTCTTGTTCGCTTTGCTGCGATGCCCGGAAAATCATATCGAGTTGTTTCTAACGACGAGAATGGTTTGCTCTACGTTTCGGCAGATTCGAAGATGGCTTCTGACTACGCATCTAGCGGAAGTGCAGACACAACATGGTCTGTTCAGCTAGAAAACAACGGCAAAGCACTCGCTGTTAAGATTGTAGATGGTGTGTCTTATCCATCCACAAGATTTGGCGTTGAAGTGTATTGCGACGGAATCAGATGCTTGGTTTATGACGACCTCACGTTAGATCCAAAAGACAAGACATACTACAGGGATCTCATCAATGATGACGATGCCAACGTGTACGTCGAAGTGGAAGATCTATGGTTTGGTGACTACATCCCAGAAATCAGACCAGCCAACGTGTTTGGTCAAAACTTTGGTGTGACCAACACTGTTCTCACTGGTAGAGCTGTCGCAGCTTCTTTCCAAGGTGTGGGCAATGGCATCATCGACGCTTTCACCTACGGTGGAACTGTCCAAGAAGACACACTAGAAGTTGAATGTACCGATGCAGGTGCGTTGGCTTCTGGTCTCGTCCAGATTGCCAGCAATGCGTTCGACCTAACATCCCCAGAGGTTGTTGGTTCTGACGTTTCTGTTGCTTATCTTCTAGGCGACTACTCTGCGTGTGTTCACAACAAACTTCTTGTAGCGTTGTATGGCCAAACTCCAGCAGAGGTTGTCCTCAACTTGGCATCGTGCATTGACGGAGCTGCAACAGCAACTGAACTCACCGCTAAAATCAACTCTGCGTTGGCTTCTGCTGGCAAGGTTGGAACTGTTCTAGCTGTTTACGACACAGATCACTTCGTGGTCACTGGTGATGCGGAAGGTAAAGATCTTGATCTTGTCCTCACCGACACTGGCTTAACTGGTGGATCTCTAGCTTCTGAACTGAAAGTGTCACCATCTACTTTCGCTAACCATACTTTAGGAACAGGCGACTATCTGCGCTTCTCCTTTGGTGCTACTGTAGCGGATTTCGTGTTCGTCAGTGGTGTAACTCCAGCCTCAGTTGGCAAGGTTCTTGTCGGTGGAAGCGTAGCTCTCACAGCTGAAGCGTTGCTCCAAGCACTCTTAAGCTACTCGGCAATTGCTGGTCTTGTGACCGCTGCTCGCACAAACGACATTGTGTCTCTTCTTGCTACTAAGCCTCATGCTGCTGTGGGTTGGTCAATTGTAGAATTTGACGGCACGACAGACAACCTAACTGTAGTGAGTTTCAGTGGTGGAGCTGAACAACTTTGGAGCTATCAAAGCTCTGAACTCGGCCTCCTAGCTGGATCCGTTCCAGTGACAGACGTAGCTTTCGCAACTCCAAATGACTTTGGCGTTGGCTTCAAAATCTCAAGCGGTTCATCTCTGTTTGCTCTAGGCGACAGATTCACATTGGTTGTTCGTCCATGGGCGACAAACTCAATGGTTCGTGGTTGGTTGTATCCAGACGTGTTGAACGCACCTCGTAGCAAGTACGAGATCATTTCAAACACCGCAAACACAATCACAGTTAAGCCGACATCCGCAATGAAAGACGTTGCTCGTTTAGGAAGCACCTATCGAGTTGAATTTCTAGAAGAGATGTCTGCTGGCTACGACGGGTTGGTTGGTGTAACTGATTCCGACTATCTCAATCTTTTGGACTCGTCCACATCACCAATCAACTCATTGTTTGGTGAGATGAAAGGTCTTGTTAAGGTTGGTATTCCCGGAGTTACAGCGACAGCGGTTCAAAAGGCTGGACTAGCCTACGCAGAAGCAAGGAACTATCAGTTCAGGGTACAAATCCCATCGAACATAGTTTCTGAAGATTCGGCTGAATCCTACATCAACGACACCATTGGTAGAAATGACTTCGGTGTTGTTTCGTTCCCATCTTGGATGTACGTTCCACATCCCACAGCAAGTGGTTTGAAGCTAGTTCCTAACATCGGTGCTATCCAAGGTAGAGAAGCACTATGGGCAAAGAACTATAGTGGATATCACAAGGCAGCGGCTGGAGTGGATTGTACAATTCCAAATTGCGTTCGACTTCCTACTGGTGACAGGGTTCTCGACGAAGAGCTTCTAAACAAGCATGGTATCGGTGTAGTCAAGTCCAAATCCGGTAACTTCATAATTTGGGGTGATAGAACAATTTCTATCGATCCATCATGGAAATGGAAACATCAAAGAGAGATGATGTCGTTCTATGAAAATGATCTGAGAGAAGCATTTGATTGGATCATCTTTGCAATCAACGACAAGATAGAGCAAAAGAAAGCTCTGTCTGCTCTGTATTCTTACTTCATTCCAGAATTTCAGAAACGAGCATTGCGTGGTGACACGTTCGAAGATGCAGTTTCTATAAAACTGGATGACGAGAATAACACCAATTTGTCAATGGCAAATGGCGACATGAATGCGGAAATCTCCCTGAGATTGGCAGACACTGTTGAGCGTTTCATCATCACCATGAGCAAGCGTGGAATCTTTGATTAACCAACTGTAGGACCACCCTAGGGGTGGTCTTATATCAACAAAATTAGGGGAATAATTATGACGCTAAAGGGAACAATTGCATCGAACCATATACCAATCAACAAGTACACTTTGTCTGTTGCTACTCAGCCAACATTCATTTTTACGACTGTTAGTGGTGTGGAGCAAGAAACAGCCGGAACAGTATTGCCAGACAATACGAAAGCATCCGGTGGGGAACAACAACCATTCGAACTGACCTGCGAGATTCCGTTGCACCATGCAGCTGAAGTCGTGGCTCTAGAAGCATGGTTCACAGAAGGAAAAGATCCAGTCACAGTAACCTACAAAAAAACTGGAACCATGATCTACAAAAACATTGCTGGAGTAGTCAGCAAGTCCCTTCAGCTCACAGGCATGTGGATAACCAAACTCAAGTATCCAGATACCGACATGAGCAATGAAGAAGGCGAAATGGCCGTTCTAGAAGTCACATTCTCCATAGACAACTACAAAGTTATCTAAGGGATTTTGACTGGACCTTGGGATATGTCTAAAAACTATCCCACCAAATCTTGATGGTTTAGGTGAATTAGTTTACTTATTCATCAATACATTTTTAAGAATTCTAACAATGCTCTAATTGGAGAATTACAATGGGCGAAGCTACATCAAAACTACAATCTATCCCTCTAAAAGAACTCAAAAACAGATTACCAATTGAAGTAGATGGCAAGGTGAACCAGTTCTTTACGTTCAGAGATTGGACGTTCAAAGAGGAAGAGTACATTGCAAAGGCAAAAACAAAAACAGCCACAATGGGAAGGTTCATTGGCGACATCCTAGCCATGATGCTTACTTCTGTTGGCGGTGAAGATTTCACAAAGAAAGAACACGGAGAAAAAATCCTGTTCATGAATAGACAGCCTGTCGGCAATGTTCTGTACATGTACATCTATCTGCGTTACGACCAGCTAGGTGAAGAGCTTCGCCTCACATTCAAATGTCCATTCTGCAACGCTGAAATAAATAATTTCATAGCAAACATTGGCGACCTAGATGTGGATTGCAAGTTTGGTGAATTCAGCGACGTTATTGACTACCATCTTAAGAAGCCTGTTTCCCTAGATGCTGGCGACCAACTCATCGAGACCTTGCGTATTGGTATGGCTAGATGGGACGTGATGGAAAAAGCACAGAACACGTCAGATGCAAACGAAGCCACAATGAAAAAATATTCCTACAGGAATAGCATTGTGGGTGCGAGCAACGTGACGGGTTATCTTGATCCAGAAGAAGTTATTCAAAAACTACGCAAGCAAGATATAGAACGACTTGGTACTGTTATCGCAGCACACAACGGAGGTCCGTCTATCCAAGCAGAAGTTATCTGTAGCAAGTGCAACAATATGTTCTGGAAGCAGATAGACTGGAGTTACGACCATTTTTTCGGGAATGGCTCTTTACCTCAGACCTAGAAGGTCTATGGGAAGAGTCGTTCACATTAGTCTATAGAATCAAGGGTATGACTCCTGAGAAGATTGAGAGGATGACGCACAAGGAACGCAAGTGGTGGCTCAACAGACTTATGAAGCAGTTGAAAGCCGAACGAGAAATGATGGAGAGTGCGTCTAAGAGAAGAAAATAACAGGGAGTTTCTATGTCTTTTAATCTATCTGCGATACTTAATTTCAAGGCTCCGGGAGTCAAAGATGAACTGGACAAGGTAAACCAGTCGTTCAGTAATTTGAAGACAAGCGGACAGCGTGTAACGCAAGGAACGAATCAAGTAGCAGGAGGAATGAAGGCTGTTGGACTAGCTGGAGCTGGACTAGCGGCTGGAGTTTCGTACTCTGTGAACGAGCACATTGCCTTTGAAAAGCAGATGAGTTCTGTTATCGCAAAGATGGATGATGGGAAAGAGAACTTCAGTAATCTAGAGTTGGTTGCAAAGCAATTGGGAGCATCGACAGTCTACTCGGCAACTGAAGCCGCTGCTGGACTCGACTTCCTAGCGACCGCTGGATACAGTGCAAAAGAAGCCATTGGTGTCCTTCCAACTGTTTTAAAGACAGCCGCTGCATCCAACATGGGTCTAGCTCAGACTACGAGCATTGTTGCAGATAGCTTGGCGAACCTTTCGCCTGTCATGGGTATCTATGGAGACAAGACACAACAGGCTGTCGTTCTATCAGATATGCTTGCAATGGCTGGAGCAAAAACAAACTCTGAGGTCTCGGATCTCGGAGAAGCAATCACATACGGAGGTGGTGCTCTAGCCAACCTAGGCATTCCGCTCGAAGAAATCATCGGAAGTTTGGGTCTTCTCGCCAACGCTGGTATCAAGGGTTCGTCTGCTGGTACTGCTATGGTCAATATGTTCGCCAAACTGCAAGATCCAACTGAGGATGCTCATAAGTGGTTGGCGGCAATGGGTATAGCCTACAAGGACTTTATAGATCAAGACACTGGCAAGCTCCTACGGATGGACAAGATAATAGGAATGGTTGGCGAAAAAGCATCTGGCCTTGGCGACAGCTTTGACGTCGGTGCTGCTCTAGCTGAGATCTTTGGTCTCAGAGGGCAGAAGGCTTTCTTTGCGATGAACAACACGCTCAAACAAGCTCCGGATCTGTTTGATTCTCTCAGAAATTCCCTTGGCGAATCAGACAAGATGTACAAGATAATGACGGACAACCTTTGGGGTATGACGCAGAACTTCCAGAGTGCTGCCGAGGGTGTGCGTTTAGAGTTGGGTAAGATGGTAGCCGAACAGGGTGGACTCCTACAGATGGGGAACTCTGTTATAGATCCAATCCAGAACCTAGCCAACGCTTTCATGGCTTTGAACATTCCGGTAGAGCAGTATGCGACACTGGAACAGCAGATGGGCAAAGAAAAATTCGGAGAGTTATTCAAAGTACTCACAACGGACGTTGGACAGTTTGCCGTTGGTGTTCGAGATGGATTCCTATCCGCCAAAAAAGGAATAGGGGAGTTTGCTACTAGTCTTTGGACGACTATGGGATTAACCAGCGGAACAGCCGAAAGCTACAAACAGCTAGGTGAGAAGATAGGAAAATTTGCGACATGGCTTGCCGTCATTGGTCCAGTTATTCTTGGCGTTGGAGCTGCATTCATGTTCATCGCTCCAATCATAACCAGCGTTGTTGGTATTGTTAATCTGTTTGTTGGAGCCTGTACACTTGTGACCAGCGTTGTGACAGGGGTTGTGAGTGGCCTCGCCGTCCTGCGTACAGCGTTCATGGGTTCCGCTCTACAGATACAGCTCACAACGTGGTGGACAAATGCTTTCGGTGTATCTACCACTAGGTCAACAGCGGCTACAATACTTTCTTCAGCCGCAACACGAGTCGCAGCAATAGCTCAAGGAACATACAACGTCGTAATGCTGGTCGGCCTCAACATTATGAATCTCCTCAAGTGGGCTTTCCTAGGAACGGCATCTGCAATCAGTTCAACAACTCTTGCGACAAAATTAATCACAGTCGCAACACGGACAGCGGCAATTGCGACCGCTGCATGGACTGCAGTCGTAGCCTTTGGTACGGCAATTATGACTGCAATTCGAGCAAGAATCATGGGAACAATTGTTGCAACATGGTTGTCCGTCGCAGCATCTAGAGCCGCGACTATCGCACAAGCAATCTGGAGTGCGGCGACAGTAGTCGGAACGGGAATATTAACAGCGTTTAGAAGCGGAACTCTGCTCGTTAGAGCTGCTCAATTGGCTGGAGTTGCCGTTATGTATGTAATGACAGCCGCTCAGTGGGCGTTCAACGTCGCACTGAATGCGAATCCAATTGGACTTGTGGTCCTAGGGATTGCTGCTCTAATTGGAGTTGGTTATCTGCTCTACAAAAACTGGGATACAATTACTTCTGGCCTACAGAGAGCGTGGACGTGGTTCAAAAACCTTCTCGCACCAATTGGCGAGCTGTGGAATAAAATGAATGTTGGCGAGAACCTGATGTACGCTTTATCCAACCCAATGGAGGTTCTAAAGGCAGGTGTGACCGCTCTAGGAAATGGCTGGGATTACGTTATAACCAAGATCACGGCAGCGTGGGATTGGATAAAGCGTATCATGTCTTCTGGCATGGAAAAAGTCGCTGGTTGGTTTGGGTTCGGTGACACCGAAATGACAATGACACAGAACATGGAACCAGCCTATATGTCTGGTCCACAAGTGATGGCTCCACCACAAGAGAAGCCAAAAGAAAAAGGTGTCTGGGATAAGATGAAGAGTTGGGTTGGTCTTGGTGACACACAACCAACACCACAACAACTAGCACAACAACAGCCACAACAGGGCAAACAGCCAACACAGACTCCACAAACCATTGCGGCCGAGGCTGGCAAACCAGTAGGACAACAACCGACTGTTCAGACCAACAAGCCATTTAAAGGGTCTATGCCGAATTTACCCAACGTGTGGAAACCTAAAGGAGAAAAGAAGAAGGGAACTGGTAAAGGCGGAGGTGGAAACAAGGATTTAGAAGAAGAAAACAGAATGCTAGATCAGATGTTGAATAGGCTGATGATGCCTACAGTCAGCGAAGATCAGCCAATTGTTTCCAACATAGTGAACCAGACAAATCCACAGGCTATGCCTTCTAAAGATGGCACAATCACAGTTCCGTCTATAACTCCACCTCCATCTCTAACCAAGCCAGAGGGTGGGAAAAAGCCGACAGCAGAAGCACAAGCCGCTAGAAACTATGGATCAGAAGTGGCAATGAAGACTGGCGGTGGACCGCAGATTCTTGTCAACATTCCTGCTCCACAGGTTCAGCTAGGCGATATCATTGTTGATCTAAAAGTAGCACAGAGTGCAGACGGAACGTACTCGCTAGTTAAGAAGGCAATCAGACACGAAGCAAACAAAGCAGGAACCCAACTAGATTTAACAGCACAAGAGGGTATCTCTCAATCTGGTCACAAAGCTGCAAACTAGGAGGCACGAATGGGATATGATCTTAAGAAAATAAATAGAACAAGCAAGACTACGAAGTCTTTGATTAAGAAGACTTCAATAAATGCTGCGAAAAAGACGATATCTGAGTTCAGTGCGAAATACGATGCACAGATACGAGCAAAGGCAGCACGTTCGGGCATGAGTGACTTCCTAGGCTTGACTCCGGCGAATACGTGGCGTCTAAAGATGATTGATCCACCCTACTCGTCTTTTGTTGGTCAGCATCGAGCAGAAAATTTACTGGAAGCCATAGGTGCCAGAATTGGAGACAAGGGAGCTTTAAATAAGCAAGATACAGATAAGACTTGGCTTGGAGGAGAACCAGGAACTGTCCAGTTTTCTACAAGAGTTTGGGCAACAGATTCGACCAAGAGTGTTAGGGCTTCTGTTGAAACGCTGAGAGAATTTACCAAGCGAGATCCAACGCTCAAACGTGCTCCTCTTTTCGTCTTTACATCTGGTATCGACCTACGTTTCAACGTCTTTGTCAAATCCATAGGTGGAGTCGAGTACGACAACCCACGCCAAGATGGAACAATCCGAGGAGCGACATTCAAGGTCACGCTTGTTATTGTGGACGAAGTGCCTACAGAACAAACAACAATGTCGCTGTCTAGCCTTTGTAAGACGGGACTAGGCATCATTAGTTCGGCGGCTGTTTCTGCATGGGGATCAGTTTCTAAATGGATGAACGTTCCGGGAGGATCCCTCCACGTCAAAGGCAAGCAAATCATTATCAAGGATGGGCAGACCTTTGAGCATATAGCACAGCAAGAGTATGGAGACGCAAGAGCTGGAGATATACTCAGAAGGGTACATTACGACAACCCTAGAAATATCATCAAGAATTCACTAGAGGTTGGAGACTACATTGACCTTGTGGCAAACGAAGACATATCAAAAATAAGTGTGACACCACAGTCGATAGCTTTGAAAGAAACCACTGCGAACCTGCAAAATATACGAGATCATTTTCAGATGAGAAGCGAAGAAAGGAAGTTATATTCAGGTGGCTAACTATATAAACGACCCATTCGCACCCAATTGCGTTCTACTTATCAACGACATAGAGTTGGAAGATAGGTTGATGAACTGCATTTCGGATATCACATTTGAGGACGAGAGCGACAGTGCTTCTTCTCTGACATTCAATGTAGCATACCAGATGAACATCATAGGCGGGATATCGACAGACATACTCAGGTCAAAGCTATTTGCTCCGGGAAATAAGATTGTTCTCAGAGGTGGGTATGGTATCGACGTTATAGAAATAGGTGCGGGATACATCTCGGAGATAGAGCCAAACTTTGCAGAAGATTCTCCACCATCTTTTCGAGTTATTTGCTACGACAAACTCCACACGCTATCGCTAATGAAATCAGAGACTGGGAGGTCATGGATATCATCATGGCGAGACAGCCAGATAGCAACATTCATAGGATCAGAAGCTGGTTTCTCAATCTCGCAAACTGATTCCGCTTCCCTAGAGGGTATCCGTAAGACTCGAAGTAGATATGGAGAACAGCCTAGGGTGCAGAAAAGAGGAGAAAGTCATTACAACTTTCTGCGTAGCCTTGCAGACCAAAACGGATTTGAGTTGGCTTGTAGATGGGATGGAAAAGAAGACAAATTTAGACTGTATGTTGAACCAGCCAAGGATCAAACCAAGCCTCTTTTTATATTTGAATATGGCCAGAATTCCACGTATCCGATATCTGATGTGGACGGAGAACTTATCGGTAGTCTTCTGTCATTCTCGCCACGCTTTTCTGTAACTTCGCAGTTCACAAAGTACAGAGCGTATTCTGTAAACTCGCAGGGAGAAGAAATAGCACACACGATGACGCTAGATGAGTTTGTAGAAAAGAAAGATATGAAGTTTGGTGGTCTGTTTGCCGAGGAACTAGCCTCGTTTACAAAGGGTTCAACTGGAGGTGGAGCCGACACAATGGCCAATGCCTTTGGGGAGCTTGTAGAAATTGTCTCTACGAAAATTTTCGATAACAGACAGCAAGCAAATGAATATTTGAAGATGCACATGAGGAAGCTGGCTAGGGATTTCCTCTCTGGTCCAGCAACAATCAAAGGCAACCAATACGTTCAGTCTAGACAGGTACATGAATTTAGGGGTCTCGGTCCACTGTTCGATGGGAAATACTACGTCAAAACTGCAAAGCATACTTTCACGGATAGTGGATACACGACAGTGATGGAAGTTAGAAAAACAACACCAGAAGAGAAGACACAATGAGTAAAGAATTCTACATGGCAGTTGTTACCAGAAATGTTGAGAAGGCTTCTGGGAAAACTGATGCAGCACAGACAGCAGACGTCAGTTCCAAAACCCTAATGGGTGCTGTCTACTTTCAGTGCAGCAATATCAGCAACGGAGAATACCCAATACCAGCTAGACCAACCTTCGGGTTCGCGGGTTCAAACGGTGGAGGCCTGTTTTGGGTTCCAAAAGTTGGTGACCATATTTTGGTTATGCTCGACACTCAGCTAGACCAGCCACAACCATTCTACATCTGCTCGGTGTACACCATCCCAAACAACCCAATCCACGAGGAGTGGGAAACGAACTATCCAAACAGGATGGGGTGGATAAGCAACATTGGACACCAATTTATTTTTGACGATACAGATTACGACGAGCTCATAAGAATCCAACACGCCTTTGGTGGAATGATTGAGATGGATTCTGGTGGGAACTACTATGAGAAGGTTCTCTCGAACAGGTTCTCGGAGGTTGCTGCTCACTCGGAACACGAGGTGAGGAAGGACCTGATATATACGGTGATTGGTAATCACCTAATGGATATCCGCAAAGACTACAATCTAAAAGTCAAGGGTAACAACACCACGACAATTCAAGGAGATTATACCCTAGAGGTTCTTGGAAATTTTGTTTTCAAACAGAAAGAAATGATCCAAGAGTTTGGCTCCGTAACAGAGGTTACAAAAGGAGCCAAAAATGTGTCTGTAGATGGCGGTATGAACGAAACAGTTGGCGGCTGTCTTGGTCATGCTATTGTGTCCAACTACTCTAGAACTATTGGTGGAAACGAAGCCATTCTTGTTTCTGGAAGCACCTCACGAACATTCGGCCTAGGGTACACAGAAACAGTCGCACTTGGAAACAAAGACGTCGTAATGTTGCTAGGCAATTACACGCTGATGATAACAGCCGGAAACATTGACCTAACGACAGTAGCTGGAACGACAAATATTGGGAACCTGCTAGGTGCTCTGGCTGTGGATATTGCAGGTGCAATTGAAGCCGGAAACTTTCTAGGTAGTCTGTCTATCGACGCTGTGGGAGCAATCACTCTGTCTGGTCCAATTGGTAGTATCTCGATAGATGTTACCGGAGCCATTGACGTGAGCAACGCTGTCGGTGGAGTTAGTATAGACGCAACGGGAGCAATTGATGCGAGCAACGCTGTCGGTGGTTTGAGTATAGATGCAACAGGATCAATCATGCTCAGTAATCCAATGGGTGAGTTCAGTATGGACCCGACTGGTACTGGAAAATTCGGGGGAGCTACAGGCTATGTCCAGATTGATCCAGCTGGGAACATAACAATCTTTGGAACGACGACGACAGTTGGAGCTGGTGGAGGCTCTGTTCTTACAAACTTGACAGATCCAGTTGTGGACACCATCACAGGTGCTCCACATATTGGTCTACCTACATTTACAGCGGGATAATGCTATGGCTTGGAAACAGCTAACGGAGCGTGGAAAACCAGACGTAGAAAGGCTTATCAGCATAGCCAAAAAACTGGAAGCCATACGGGACTTAGAGATAGAAGACGCAAAAGACAAGCTGAAAAAGATTGCAGACGTTATGAAAATTCACGTTGAAGTGAGCAAAAATTTGGAGACGAGAAATGCCTTGGCAAAACAAACCACTACTCCCACCATTACATCCAAAACTCCTGACTCTCGCAAACGACATCAGTGGAGTCGCCTCCGCCGTGGGTGCAGTTCTTGAAGTGGTTGGTGAGCTGCTAGAGGTTGCAAAGATATTCTATCTCCTAGTGACAGACCCATATAAGGCTCTTGTTGCTGCTCTAATAACTGAGTTGGAAGACTTAGTTAACGACATGTTTTCGACTGGAGTTTACCAGCTAGTAATAGATCCATTCCAAGTGTTTTCTGCTGGAACAAAAAAAGACAGGTGGGGTATTCCGCTTCTAACTCCAGCCGACGCAATCAACGCTGCAATCAAATCTTTCGATGATTTGGCAGATGAGAATAGGCCAATATTTTCACCAGACTCGAAAATTGCTGCTCTAGGCATCATGGTAACGTCACCTAGCTACGGAGAATTGGTTAGTCTACTTCAGTCGCTGTGGAACGTGTTGGGTGTGGATGATATCAAATGGCTACTGGACAAACTTGAGAGGGAGAAATACGGGAGACCAAAGTTTTCTCGACCTCCAGATTGGCAGTCTTTGCGTCTTAACGAAATCAAGGTCATGGGTGACGTCCAACAATATCTTTTGGATACCCTTGCCACAACCAAAGGGTACTTGACGACGACAGATGAAATCATTCAGAAAATGATTGATTCTCTAGCTCGCAAGGTTCAAGTGTGGCAAGATGCAGCAGATATGATTAACATGATTGTCTTAAATATTCAGAACATAGCCAATATGAATCAAGCGTATATTATGGATTTACCAGAAACCTATGGCGGAGTTGAGCGTATCAAGCAGGAGTTGATGCATCCAGAATTGATGTACAACAAAGTGAATAAATACACTTTCATGTATCTGTGTGTTGGAGGGGGACCAAGCCTAAAGACGTGCGAGCTACTGAGGCAATTGATGACGGGACATTAAGATGAATAATAGTGAATTGATAGAGTTTACTCAGGCTTCATATTTGGATTGCGAGAAGTATGATGCTCTATACCGAGAGATGCAACAACTTACGATGAAATATAATTGCGACCTAGGTGGTCTTTCGCTTGTGAAACTTGAGGGTGCAAAAATATATTTCCAAAGTGCTGTTTACCATTGGGCAGAAAAATCTAAAGCGGAGGATAGACGTGATTAAGTTTAATTGTGATATTTGTGGAAAAGAAACATTTATAAATCCACCAACAGAGCAGGTCTTTGTGGAGCAGGAATTCGAGTACGACGTACCAGATCCAGAGAACCCTGCAAAGCTAAAGAAAGAAAAGAAGCTGGTGAAGGTACCAGAAATGACTGTCATGCGTGTGCAGCATCCAAACGACCCGAACCAAGTGCTGGAGCAGAAGATCCCAAAGCTGAAGGATCTCAAACCTAGAATGTGGCGTGTGCAGTTGAGGGTTGGACAGGAAAGCGTGGATAGAGATTTTTGTAAAGAATGTTTGGATAAAGAACTCAAAAGTGATTTAGCTTGTCTGCGAGATAAACTAGAATCTATAGAGAGGAAATAATGCCGATAGTTGGTGCAACAATGGTTTCTGAGATGCAGTCGTTCTGGGCTGGAAAAGGCTGGATGGGTGCAGACTTGGTAAATTTGGCAACGGCGATAGGAAATGGAGCCGCTGCTGGAATGATTGGTGCAACATTTACGACAATGGATACGGGATCTGGACCAACTCCAGGAACTGGAACAGGTGTTGGAATCACAATAGTTCCAGCCGCTCTTTCGTCTGCAATTCTAGCTGGTCTGATGTCTCAGTTCCCTCCCGGAGGGAAAGACCTACCAGATCTGTGCGACGGGATTGCAAACGCAATAGCGAATGGACTGATGATGGCAACTCTAACTTCTATGCACCCTCTATGCTTTCTGGGTGCTGGAATGATATCCACAGCTAGTGGAGGCGTAGCGTTTATCGGTGCTGGAATAACCAGCAATATTCAAAGCATGGCTCCAACTTTCCTTGGGGAAAATTGGCCTGCGATATGTGATGTGGTTGGCAAGGAAATAGAGAACGCTGGAAAGATGGCGACAGGGCAAACTGTAATTACAGGTGCTCCGCCTCCACCTCCAGCAACTCCAATACCTTGTCCTCCGGGAACGAGTGGAACAGGAACAGTAGCCTAGGAGGGTGAACATGGCGACGGGACTAAAGGTGCCTCTTGTAGCAAGTAAGTCTGGTGGAGCCGCAATCCAAGACGAGGAAACCCAGCTAGATAAGCTGGTCGTATTGTCGCTGTTAGAGGGTGGGGACGACAATCCATTTCAAGACATAGGGTTATCGCCAACTGTTCTGTATAGAGACAATTCTGATTCGGCTAAAGCAGATATGCGGACAGAAATTGAACAAAAACTGAAGTCGTTCAGAGGCAGATTGCAGTTGACCGACGAAGGAATTGTAATAGAAGAAAAGCAGAATCCAGAAGCAATGAACGAGTATTCGTCGTTCGTTAGGTTCGACTATGTTAATCTTGACGTAAACGATGCCCGTGAATTTGCTTCCGCATTTTCTACACTCGGGGATAATTGATAGGGGGATAGGCCGATGGCTGGAACAGTTATTACAGTACCAACAATTGATTTTTCTAAGATGTACTATGCTGATATTGTTAAGCTGCTGACACAATACAGAAGGAAGAATGTTCCGGCTATTACAGACGAAAGCGAGTATGAACCATACATTCAGCTGGAACGTGCCTTCGCCCTAGTCGGACATTTGAACAACGTGCTTTTAGACGTTGTGGCAAACGAGAGTTTGTTGCCGACAGCCAAACTTCTTGAGAGTGTGCGGAACCACTTGAAATTGATTGGCTACGAAATGTCGCAAGCGTCGCCAGCCACAACTGAAGTCATATACGAATTGTCGAAGGTGTTAACCACAACTGTTCAGTTCATTCCACAGTACACACAGGTTGGAACAGCCGAGACAGAATCAAGAGCAGCCATTATTTTCGAGGCGTTGCAGAGTCAGATTGTAGAAAGAACGGACAGGGTAAGCTACGTCTACACTTGGAACAGTGCGACCATTGATATCATAGACAATGACTTTGAAGTTGGAGACTATGTTTCTATCAATAGCGTTACATTTGTTGCCGACACAAACTTCATTGTTGGTTCCACTAGGGAAGAGACTGCCGAGTATCTGCTCAAGGCGATAAACACTTCTGGAGCGGATAACATCAAGAACAAGATTATGGGTAGACGTGTTGGAACCAAACTCTATCTTTTCAACATGGATGAATTCACACAGATACGGATAGTTAAGTGGGATAACGGAACGTCTAACTTTGCGATATCTGATGGCTTTTATTCCGCTGAATTCTCTCCTGACGCAAACACAGATGGAACCTACTTTACACCGCTTCCACTTCCGAAGCCAAACGACGCAATCTATTTTGGACACAAGAACATTCAGTTCGACAAACTGCAATTCAAAATAGACACCTTCGCCGTTGGCATCACAGGGGTGTGGGAATACTTTGACGGAGAGTTGGAGGATGCCAACCCTACGTCTGTTCAGAACCTTGGCTCCAGTCTTAAGATTGATATCTCTAGCATTTTTCAAGCTGGGATAGATTACAGTGGTGCTCTTGTTAGGGTGAAGCTAGAGGAGACTGCAGTCATCGAGGATGCTGTGTCTTTCTACGAGGGTGGTATCAACTACATCCAAACGTCTGTTCTAGGCCAAACTAGTCCGGCTATTGCTGCCAACGCCTATGTGATTGGTGCGTATTGGCAAGCACTCCCAGACATTATAGACGACACTCTTAACTTCATTGAGAATGGGGATGTTTCGTACACCCTACCAGAAAACGTGACAAGGACATGGAAGAAGCGTGTTCTTATGGCTCTGTACGAAGGCTATTATGTTCGCTATAGGGTTATCAACACGCTTCCAACATACACAACCCCAATCATGGAGCGTGTCCGTATAGACCAAGGTGGACAGTACGTCAAGGTCAGCGTATCTCAAGGCGAAACAAGGTCGGAGGATCCACTTGGAAGCTCCAACGGAACACCAAAGCAAGCCTTCACGCTAGTCTACGCACCTCTGATTGTCGGATCTCTAGTGGTAGAGGTGAACGAGGGAACTGGCTTCCAGTCGTGGAACAACATATCCAACTTCCTTTCGTCAGATGCAAACTCCAAAGATTACTTTGTAGAGATCAGGGCCGACGACACCATCATTGTTTCGTTTGGCGATGGCATCCAAGGGAAGATTCCAGCTCCTGGAGTGGACAACATAAGATGCCGATATAGGATTGGTGCAAGCGAAGATGGGAACGTTGGTTCTAGTGTAATTACGGATAACGTGAGTGGCATTTCGTTTGTGAATAGGCTGTGGAACCCACGTCAAGCGTTTGGATGGGTACAGAAAGAAGGTTCGACAAAAGAAAGTTTAGAAAAAGCAAAAATAGAAGGTCCAGCCTCTATCAGGGTTCTTAGTAGAGGTATCACTTCATCCGACATTGAGTATCTAGCCAAAAAATACAAAGATCCAAACGGCTCGTCAATTGTGACGAGAGCACAGACCTTTGAAGAAACATTTGGCATCAAGACAGTAGAGCTCATTGTTGTGGGTGTTGGCGGGAACCTTCTTTCTGTCGGCCAGCGTACAGAACTACAAGACTACTACAACGGAAGCAAGGCACGAGGCATAGAAGGCTGTTTGGTTGTGAACCATGAAGTGACAGCGGTAAACTACACGAAGAGAATAGTTAACGTAGATGTGACAGTGTATGGTGGAGATCCAATTAAAATTGAGAATGCGTTGCGAGAGTTCTTGCACCCTGAAGCACTATTTACAGATGGGATAACCTACAGATGGCCATTCAGTACGCTGGAAGTGAAAACATTCCTGCGGCTATCCCTACTCTACTCTGTCATATACGAAACTGACCCTGCGAATATTAAGAACGTAGTCATAACGAATCCAGTTGAAGACATTGGGTTTGAGTTAAGGGAGCTTCCGTTTTCTGGTGAAATTAACGTGACTGTCGTAGACATTTGATGGAGTGGTAGATGGCAAAGGTAAATCCAAAATTTGAATTCGATATGTTCCGTTTCGTCCATAGACCACTTCGGATGGAGGACGTAAAGAACGACAATTTCCTAGAAAAATATATGCTTGGAATGCAGAATGTTTGGGAGCAAGTAAACGGAAAAATATTTAACCTAGCTCTCATTAACGAGCCTAGTACATGCAGTCCAGATGCACTCCAATATCTCAAAGATATTGTTGGATTTACAAAAGAGTTAGACTATATTACTAGGAACCTTTCTGAGACAGACTTGAGAAAGGTTATCCTTCTGGGTGTCCCTCTTTGGAAAACAAAGGGTTTAGAACTCGGATTCAGAACAATTATAAAATTATTCACTGGCTTCGACGCTAGAGTTTTCATCTGGTTTGACTACCGAATGATAGTTGGCGAAAAAGCTATTGGAGAAGAGCAGCTAGGCGAAGACGCTTGGATTATTTCTCTTCCCGGAGTTGGCTACAAAGAGACTCTTGGGGATGTTTTTCTGTTGCTACAGTTTGATAAGAAAACTTTGAAAGATGGATCTCGATACCAAAATAACATTCAGACATATGGAACCTTCTTCTACGAGGACGGTGGACCTATTGGTCAGAGCAGTTTCTATCCTATTGGCAGTGATTGGTGTATCAAGTCCACTGCTAGACCTCATTTTACGTTTTCCAAAGGAATGACATTTGAGTGCTTCTTTAAGACAGACACCCAACAAATCTTCCCTCTGATTTCTCACTTAGATGAAAATGGGAAAGGTATCGAGCTGATCCTAGACACAGCCGGAAAAAAATTCATTTTCACAATTAGCGATGGAATCATATCCGAGACACGAGAGTGGTCTGTTGTAGAAGATCTTGCCGATAACAACTGGCATCACGTTGCGTGGGTGTTTGATTGGCTTAGATTTGTAGATCCACTTAATGACGACATTACTGCGATGTGGGTGGATGGAATAAGGATTGGAAGGGAAGTCCTAAGCGAACTGTTTACACCAAGCGAAGTGCGTTCCCTAGATGACATCAAAATAGGCTCCAAAACAGAGTTTGGTGCTAGGTACAGAGGAGCCTTCGATATCATAAGGTTGGCAGGAGATCCGAGGTATAGTGTAGACCTAGCGACAATCACACTTCCAGCAACAAGATATGTAGAGTACCAAAAAGAAGAGCTTGATGAGTTCCAGATTGACGTTAGGGTTGTGGATGACGGAACGCTGGACAGGCTCCAGCTAAAACGCATCATAAATCTTATGCGTCCAGTTGGAGAGAGGGTGAATATTAACTACATTGATTTCTATGATGCTTTCGAGAGTGGGAAAGGCAAGCTAGAAACAATTAGTGGGGATTCATACGTAGAAGTTACAGACTACATTGCATATCTAAAATTACAGCCAAACTCGCTAGAGCATATAAATGTCACGGGATGCAAAGACTGGACGAACTACATTGCACAGTTTCGAGCGGACATCTATAGCGGCAAGGAATTCGAAATAAGATGGCTAGTGCAGGATGAAAATAACTACTATGCTTTCAGGGTAAACGCAGATACTAAGTTAGCAACATTAGACGCTTGCGTTGCTGGAGTAAGGTCGCCAATTGCTGCTCCCGTTATTATAGACATTGAAATTGCCAAGCCAACTTTATATTATTCATTTTATATTTTCACTGTTAGTTGTTACCGAGACCAAGAAAACGGCAACACGACTATTAGAGCCTTCTTAGATTCTAATAGAATATTTGAAGTTGATGACCACAATTTTAATAAAGGAACTTTTGGTCTATACTGTCCTGCTGAAAGTGTGTGTTGGTGTAGTGAGATAGAAATGTTTCAACACCCATTAGATAGAGAACGTATCAATCCAAATGATAAATTTTAAGGAGTAATATAATGTCTACTGGTCAGGAAAAAGTAAATATATTCTTAAAGAAGTTTCTAACACAACAACACATCACAACAAACTTTTTGGATTATCTACATAACCTGATCCTTGAAGACCACGTTGCTCTAGTTGGAGTGAATGGAGTTTACAGCTATCCAATCACGGGATTGTCTACGCTTCCAGACTCAATCACAGTTCTAACTCCGGGCGAAACAACTCCCGGAGATCTCAATGGACCTCTGGCAAAGATGGATGACGGACTAGGTCACACCATGGGTCTAACAACCCTACAGCGGACAAACATTGCTGTTCCAAACGAACTGGGAGTCAAATACAACGTAGGAACAAAATTCTGTTGGCTTCCTTCGTCAACAGAAATCAACGTTCGTACAGGCTTGATTATGTGGTCGCTCAATGCGGAGGCAGTCGGCGAGCTGAACAAGCCGAACGCTGTTTCTTACCACAACAATATTTTCACGCTACAGGTAGACAACATCTGCTCAGACATGCATCAGTATGGTCGCAAGGCGAAAGTGTATCTCGAAACCCCTGTATCTCAGTCATCTGGAGACTTGTCTGAAGAAGTAATTGTTGTTCCACATTCTATGGCAGTAGAGAAGAATGGTGAGCTAGGATACATAGACATACCGACAGGTCAGATTCAGTTTTTCGTTCTTGGCAAGCAATACACCATCGATACCGCAACACCAAATCCAACTGTCTTTACAGTAACAGCCATTGGTGAAGTAAACTCTGGCGGGACAGGCTATACAAGAGTGAGCGTGGATCAGGACTTACGAGCATATCTGGTTGTTGACGAACCATTTATAACGACAGGATATAACGTAGTCCATCTGTCTGGTACTCTAGGCCAGTCCTTAACACCTTCGCTCGATCCATTAGATTACAACATCTACATGGGTGGAGTTACCGTTACGTCGAACAATCTACAGAACGACAAGAACTACGTTTATCTGTTCTCGTACATTGGAACTGGAGTTGGAAATATGCCAGCTCAGTTCAACTGGGTTTTCCAACAACAACTGCCAGAAAACGTGATGCAGATGCTCTTGAATCTAAAGAGATGGCAAGAGTATGTGAAGCAACGTGATGGATTTATTTTGCGTGGTGGAGGTCAGTTTACCTTTGCAGGCGGAACGTTGGATTGGAACGACGACTTCTATATTGTCAACCCATATCGCGGTGCTTATAAGATACCAGCTTCCACAATTACATCTATCATTAACGACGATGTTCTCTACGTGAAGCTACCAAACGAGCAAGATGTAATTGTAGATGGAACAGTGGTTGGTGAGATTTGGGTAAAAGACAACTCCAGATTTAATTTGGAAGACACAGTCTTGGTTGGCGACGTCAACAGTCCTAGAATTCCGGGAGTTGTGAAAGAAGTTGGAGCTGCTGGAAAACTCTATTTAGAAGATGGATTGGGGAACCCACTGGACCTCTCCATGTTTCTAGCAACAACTGGCTCATGGGTACAGCCTACTCTTCTCGAACTGCTGAAAGAACAGGTAAACACAGGCGACCTCCGTCCTTCTGGGCAAAGGGTTATCGATGAGGAAGTCATTGTAATTGCAATGGCACACAGCAACTCCCTTATCTTTAAGAATGGCGTTCTTGTTCTTGAGGATGGAGATACAGGTGAGATTGGAAATCTACCTAGTGGTGTGAATTGGGTGAGCAACATTACAGAACTACGCAACTCTGTAATCAACACATCCGACGACAACGTAGCTCTTATTTCTCCAAAGGTGTACTCGATAGCAACTGACCTAGCTGTGAACAAGAACCTGACGTGGGCTGGACTTAGCGACAGGGTGATTGTGGAGATTGCCGAAGCAATACAGCTATCAGTCAAGTGGGACGCAACAACATCTAGCATCCATCAGAATACTGAATTTAAAAATATTAGATTTGTTGGTCTTGGAAGCGGTGCTTCAATACTGATAGATAACACAGGAGCAACAAAGCCAATCCTCGTCAACTTCACAGATTGCGTGTTCACTAACCTACAGATTAGTGTGACAAAGGGAGCGACGACACAACCTGTTATCCTCAAATTTTCTGGATGCAGGGACATAGAGTCAAATTGCAATATGGTTTTTCCAGCCACACACGCCGATGACTTGCTGGATCTAAAGGAATTCAAGTTTGATCCACAATCTGGATGCTACATTCATTTTGGAGCTCCATCGACAAATCCAGGAGCAAAGGCCAGTCTAGAAGAGGTATCGGGTATTGAATACTTTGAGGCACTGTCTTCTGGACGCTCGAATACAGTAGAATTGAGAAACTGCAAAGGGACATTGTTGGGTCTTAGCAGAATTGAAATACTGAACCCAGAGCAAGCAATATTTTTGGAGACATCGACAGATGTTGACCTGTCTGATGAGAAGCAATATTTAAAGCACTCGGCTATGACACGTCTACATGGTGGAGGCCTCCTAGATTACAGGGGTGGAGCCTTCAGTTGGAGCGAGGACTTCAGCATAATAGATCCAATCTACGGTGTGTCAAAACTGACTGCCGGAAGCTTGTCTGGCATGGTGGCTGGATCTATCCTCTACGCAAAATTCTATCGGCCACAACGCCTCTGGTCTAGTGGAACAGTCGATGGTAAAGCCTATGTGAAGGAAACATCCCAGTTTAATCAAGACGATAGCGTGTTGGTTGGCGACCACGACTCTCGAGTATCTGGGTTTATCCTGTCTGCTCCGGTGGAAGACAAGCTGGTTGTTGTGGATGACGGAAGCGGCAACGTGCTTGATCTAAGTCAATACCTACTGATGGGTGGGAGCTGGATCAAGCGGCTCAATACTGTTCTTGTGGTTGGAACAATTGGTGTGGGGGACCTAGCAAGAGATGCTGATGGTTTGTTTAGCGACGACATTTTCATTGTGGGTGTTGTGGACTCCAAAGGGATCCGACTGACCAATGGGGTTCTTGTTGAGAGGTGGTGGATTTACGAAGAATCTCTCCTGTCCACTGGACTTACTTATGGATCTGTGGTCACACTTCCGTTGGACTCAAAAAACGGTAACTCTGTGAAACAATACCAGAATGGAGCAGGACACCTACAGGTAGAGGAAAATGGAGTCGTATTAAATTCGAGTCCAGTCGATGTATGTGGTGGGCTGTTTGATCCTTTGTCGTATAATGGCTCCACTGGATTTGTTTCCCTAGCCGATGGCGTAGACATGAGTGCAGTATTGCACCAAGACACGTTTGTTGACGCCACTGGAACAGAGTTTGAGATACTAGGTGGGCTCAGCGACGTTGACGGAAGCAAGGGATTTAAGATTGGACTTGCACTGACACCTGACTTGGGTTCCGGTGCTAGTATTGTGAGGAAGCAATATGAGGAAGACGGTGCAGAATATTCGTGGCAATCTTCAATAACACTTAAGAAAAGGGTTCCAGCTGGTTCGGTCCTTAGATTTAGGATCTTACCAAAGGGGAACGCTGGAAGAACAGTTGACGCTTAAAATGAACACTCTCGAAGGAGCAGGTAATGACACATTCTAATCAAATATTGGACAGGAAAAACAGAGCACACGTTCGGTCAACTGTTGGAGAAAATCTGGAGAATATTCTAGATTTGGTTGATGACAGATTGTCGTATCCAATGGAAGTTTCCATCGGCGGCTATACCATCACAATTGGGAGTGGACTCCTGCAGTCCGCGGAATCAAACAGCCTAGATGGTAAATCCGACTCATATAGGGTTGGCGTTCCACCTCTAGCTGGACTTGAAACGAAGCCAGTTGTGTCCAGTCTTGTGCTGAACACAGGAGCATACGACGGTGACTTTGAAGTACCAACCAATCCAACTCTAACTCCAAACCAATACATTAGAATGGGTATTGAGCTGCGACCAGATGGAAAATACTACGCTGTTTTTGGAACGCCGAGTGCGTTGCTGACAGGGTGTGGATATCCTCCATTTGCCATTGGTGCCTCAATCCAAATTATGGTCATCGACCTGCAAGATAGTGGTTCTGGTGGGAACTGGAGCTACAAGGTTCCAGCAAAAAAAGACGTCATAGTGTTCAACAACCCTAGTGCTGGAGGCGGTGGAACACCCAACGCAAAGCTGATGGGTGGAGGCGTGTGGGCTGCATCAAATAATCTTGGTGACACACAATTAGAGTGGAATGGTGTTGCGTATGTTTCTCTTCCGGGATTACAGAAAGAGCGAAACACAATACAGCCGGACATCATATCTTTGGCAGAAGACGAAGCTGCCTACGTTATCTTGAACAAGTTGGCTGGTCCAAACGAGGATCTCGTCGTTCAGAAAGACCTGTTCGTCAACATATTCCCATACAATCCAAATCTATTTTTAATAGCAAGGGGATTTGCTGGGGGAGTGCTGGTTGGTAACTCTTGCTTCAGCTTAATTCATGGAGAATCAAAAGAGCTGGACACTGGCATGTCTATCCAAAACAGGCAGCTATTGGGGTCTGACGTAGATGAGACAACGTCTGTACCAGAATACTCTTTGCGTGGTGCTCCAGAAAGAACACTGGACGACACACAACCCGTCCTAGAAGCATTGTCTAGCGTGGATGCAGAGATAGATAAGTTTTTTGGACAGCTGAGAATAATCCCACACGAAAGCGACACAAACAAAATAAGAATAACAGGGGTTGATTTCACCATGAAGGATGGCTCTATATTGAGCCAAGAGATTGCAAGTCTTCTTCTGAAATTCGACGGAGCAGTAGTAAACCTGACAACTGGTGGAGTGTTCGCCTCGAATGGGACAACCCCAATTGGAATAAACTTTACTCCAGCCACAATCCCTCTTTCGTCTTATAACTGGTATTCCATAGGTCTTGTCGCAAACACCATAACAGCAAACGGAGCAATGACAGCTCAGTTGATTGTGCTGTCTGGTGGTCCAAACACATCGTCTTCGGCCACAACAATCCCTAGCTTTGCTGGCTCTAAAAAGGTTGGTCTGGTTCAGGTTCAAAACTCTGGCGGGAGCATTGTACGCACAGCCATACGACAGCTAGGTGCTGGAACTGGAAGCGGAGGCGGTATATCCAACGCCAAGTTAATCAATGGTGGGAAATTCTACTGGACAGGAGAAATAGAATCTGTTTCCAGTAACTCTGTATCTCCAAACAGCGTCAACATCAACAATATGTTCTCGGATTGGAATGCTTGGCAGACCTTTGTTGCTGTCGGCTCTGGCTTGACAAAGTTCTCATCTACCGCTTTTTCTAGGTCTAACTCTGGGGTAACAGGTGTTCTTCGTGGCTATCTGTATGCTGTAAACCAAAGCACAGGTCTTCCAATTGCTACGCTCCTCGCTACGTCTATAAACACAGTACCAATTGAGACTCTGGAAACACAATCTTCCGTTAAGCAGTACACCCCCGTGACGTTCAATTTTTCTGGCGAAACTCTTGTTCCAGGAACCAGATATTGTGTTCTAGTCAAGGTTGTTTCTATCAGCGGTGGATGGATTGCACCCTACATAAACAACACGAACCCACTTCCAAACGAAAAGGCTGGCATACAATTTTCTGGGTTGAGTGAGACAGTTGGAATGGACATCAATATGTCTGTTGGTCAGCTAGGTGTTGGAACCCTCAGCTGGGATTCCGCTGCATACGTTTCAATGCCCGGACTAGACTTTGCAAGAAACACAATCCCAGTTGGATCTTCATCCCTAGGGTTGGACGAGGCTCTGTACGTCAAGGTATCCACACTCGACGGAGTCGCTGCAAACCTAACTGTAGAGCGAGGGAACATAACAGACATTTCGCCCTACGACTCAAGCATATTCATCTTTGCTGTTAAGACTGCCGAAGGTGTTGTTGTTGGCGACACGTTGCTTGCTGCTGGACAGTCGAGGAAGCTAGACGACAACAGAGTGTTTACGTTCAACAGTTCTTCTCCTGCAACTCTGACAACCCTAACGTCTACGAAATACGTTGGTGGATATTATTTTCCACTTGGTGGGAGAATTAAGAGTGGGGTTGTAATCTACGGGAACGTGGTTTCTGATGGAAACCTAACTATCGAAACCAACGTCACAATCTTTGGAAGTGTCACTACAAACGGAAACAACTTAGAGTTTGATTCGACCTATGCTTCGGCAAACGAAACAATCAAAATCTACGGAGATTTACTTTCCGGATGGACTTACTTCACGTCCGCAACAAACAGCCGACAACACACGCTAACAGTTTACGGAAGTGTCACAGCTGGATCATTCTATCTGGACACTCTAAACTCCACATCCGATATGCTCAGCATCGAAGTGAAAAGAAGTTTTATAACTTCGGAATTCAGTGCCTACACAAAAACAAACAACTCTGTAACTGTTGCGGCAATCACAGTCCGAGGCGACCTAATTTGCTCGCAAGGTTTGACAATCAAGCACCTAGAAACTTCAACAGCACAAGGATACAGAACAACCATCGGCGGGAACCTAATAGTTCAGGGTTCTCTGGTCTATGGCTTCTACGACTCGGCTACAGGAAACTCTAGCAGTTCGTCTCTAGGATACCTAGACGTTAGGGGTGTCACAAAAATAAGTGGAAACGCATCGTTCAACGCTAGGTCTGAACACGTCTTCTATGGTGAGACATACATCGGTGGAAACCTATTTGTCTATAGTGCTGTAAACAACGTCACCGAGACAAAAATAAAGTTCCGTGGAAATGTTTCTGTAAACGGAGAGGTCACCCTAGCTGCTCCAACTGGAACCTCAGTTGTTGGTCAATACACTATAGAGGCGTATTCTGAATTTAGAGCTAGAGCTTTGAAGAAGGTATATTCCAACACCTACGCTTCGGTACGAGGGTACGGAAAAACAGATTACAGGATACCCAAAATCTACGCCGACGGAGTTCTGGCAGATAAGCAAGTTTACTTTCTAATGTCTGATTCTGCTGGCCAAATGTCGTTGGAAACATATAAGAACACCAACGTAGATGTGAAGCTGGCGAACGTTGGATTTACAGTTCTCAAGACGCTGACAGACGGACTAGCGTTAATGAGAAAATACAACTGGAATAACGACCAAGCCTATGTTGTGCAGTATGGTAGAGACGACTCGATGTACGACATAGTCGTAGATGCTTCTGGGAAAGGAGACTACACCTCCCTTCGTCTTGCGTTGTTGGCGGCTGGAGAAAACGACACAATATTCATTCGCAATGGTGTCTATAACGAAACAACTGATTCCCTGTACCTGAAGTCAGGACAATCAATCATAGGTGAATCTAGAGACGGAGTTATCCTTACCACTAGCACGACAAGTTGGTTTTTCAGTGCATATAACAGAATTGGTGGACTCTACTCGACATATCCAGCAACAAGCAACCTAGGCTTCGACTCTGCTACTGGCATCGGTACTGTATCCATAACTAACGGATCAAGACTTGTAACATACACTGGAACAACACACCCATCCGACGGAAAAATAGCCTACATCCTAGGTGACTGGTACACAATCAGCAACACCGACACAGTGAACAAGACGTTCAACGTGGATAGGGATATTTTCAAGAGAACACAGACGGGTCTACCTTGGAGATTTGCGACAACACAAGGAGGGGTAGACTACTCGGTCACACCAAACCAATTCCTGAGAATAAAGAACCTAACCTACAAAGCAACAACAGCGGCTTCATTCTTGTATGCGAATGCGTGTGCAAACATTGAAGTAGAAAACGTAGATGTTATTTCTACAGCATGGAACAGCTCGTCAAACGCAATAATCTACGGACAAAACATGACGAACGTTAGTGCTAGAAATATCCGCTTCTACAACAAGAACACAACTGCCGGAGCCGACGAACCGAACGTGCTCTATGTCTATGCTGCGTGGGATTGCTCGTTTACGGAATGGGAAGTCTACGGTGGAAAATACATGAGAATGGATGGTTCCGCTGGAGCCGCGATGAACTACCACTGTAAGGTCCACTTCAGTAGATTCGAAAGCGACGCTCTAATGTGGCTGTCTCTAGGCTTCTGTCAGGAATGTGATTTTTCGTTTGGCGTTATAAATTGCAATCAGTTCTGTCAGAGCGAATTCAACTTCCACAAGTGTCGGCTAGATTTCTTCGAAACAAGAATGTTTGGGGGTAGCTCATATATCCGAGGACAAGACAACATAGTCAACTTTGGGAATATGTATCTCGACGGTGCTTCTTTCTACGTTAATAAGGCTCAAGCATCTGGGTATCTTTCCAAAAACATTCTTGTATCTGGAAACGTCATTGGAACTGGAACACTCTATCTAGACGACAGCGTGTACCTAGGAGACAGCGTCTACGTCCAAACTTTGGGTGGAACAGCTCCAGCACGAACACCAACACCAAGAACAAGTGCTGTTGTTTTGGATGCTGCTGGAGGAGGCGACGCAACAACGCTCGCAGCTGCGATAACCAAGGCTGGAAACTACGGATCAATCTTTGTTAGAAACGGAACGTACACCATGTCTAGTGGTGTCAGCTTATCTATTGGCCAAACAATCTTAGGTGAGTCCAAGAACGGAGTTATCCTAGAGTTTACTGGTGGATATATCTCAATGCCATATCCAGTTTCATACAACATAGGAACTAGCTTCACAAACGGAGATCCAAGAACACCGAGCACAACCTACGCTTGCGGATTTCTGACGCTAACCACAAGTTCCAGAACCATTGCATACTCTGGAGACATCGCTCCAACTGTAGGCAATATTCTACGAGTACAGGGCGAATGGTTCGAGGTCATGACTGTAGATAGTGGTGCGAAAACATTCACAGTAGACAAAGACGTTCGTCACGCTCCGTTCTCCAATGTTTGGTGTAAATTCTACCAAAAACAATATGGAGTAAACATATCCCAAAATCCATCTATCAGGTCTTCTATTAAAAACCTGACAGTGAAAATGACGTCAGGAAACATGGCGATAAACGTGGGTTCTTGCTGCGACGTAGAGGACGTTGACATTATAGACGTTGCAGCTAGTGGATACGGTGGAATGTTGCAAGGTGGGCAAGGGATTTGCGACACGAACGTGCGTAGGGTAAAAATCATAAACGCAAACATCAACTCTGGTGCAACAACAACATATCTGCGAGCAATATATTTGAGTGGAGCACAAGATTGTACCTTCGAGAACATAGAGTGTCACCACACCAACAATGACATGATAGGTGGAGCTAGTTTCAACAATCCAGTGATAAACTGTAAATTCCACTTTCTGCGTAAAGTTGGATCAGGTCCAGCGTTCCAACCACTCGGCTACATGACAGAGTGTGACCTGACAATAGACTTCATGGAACACACCAACCTCCAAGACGTCAGCGCCTCTTGCTGCCTATATAACTGTCGGGTTAAGTTTGGCCAATCCAGATTCACTGGAAACGTCTATATGTATTCCCTAGGCTCTACATTCGACCTAGGTCATATGTGGAACGTCGGCTACGCTTATGTCATTAGTGGTTCACCAACAAAGACCCCACTCAACAAAGTAAACTCTGGACGGCTATATGGCTCCACAGCTTTAGAAGGTCTACTCAGCGTCGATGCATCTGTTATCCTAACCGACAACATCCAAGTAAACCAACTTTCTGGAGCACCATACTCGTCCCCAACAAAAAAGATGTGGACTATTGTTGCTGCAGACGGAACTGGCGACTACACGAGCATCAGCTCTGCTTGTTCTAACATGCCAGAGGGAACTACATTTTTCATAAGAAACGGAGCCTACACCGAAGGTGTAATTTCTGCAAAAGCAGGACAGAAATTCATAGGGGAATCAAAGGCTGGAGTCCGAATAACGGCTTCTAGTGGTGTGCTGTTCCAGCCAACTGGATACTATGCTGGTGGATGGCGTTCGTCTCTCAACTCGACAACATACGAAGAATTTTCATCGACAGAAAACCTCGGTCTAGCTTCGACAACCCACAACAGTACGACAGTCTCGTACAGCGGAACAGGTTCGAACCCATCTGCGAACCAGTATGTAAGGATGTGCGGAGAGTGGTACAAGTTAATCAGCGTAGACACGGGTCTAAAAACATTCGTAATAGACAGAGCGTTTACAAAAGGAACCTACACCCAAATTCCAGTGCTTATGATGTCATTAAATACCGGATTCTACGAACTCCACACTTATCAAAGTGGTGGAATGGAATTCAAAAACATGACCATACTTTCTGGAACGCAAACCAACTTCCAAGGCTTCAACATCACATCGCAGGTTGGTCTTGTTATAGAAAACATAGACGTCATCGGTGAGAACGCCTCGGCTGGTTTCACTCCATTCTACCTGTACTCTTGCGTAGGGATGAGAATGAGAGATTGCGGACAGTACGCTATGGGAACAACAACACTCAACTCAAAGTCTCAGATAACATCTGGATGGGAAAACGTAATAGAAAATCACGTTATCTTTGGTGGATACCAAACAGAGATCTACGGCTCTGCACAGTCTCCAGCATATAGGTGCAAGTATCACTTCAGAAACATCACTTGCACCGATGCAATGTTCCAATTCTTTAGGGCAATGTATGAGTGCGAGATTGAAGTTGAGCGTGGACAAGCCGAAAGAGTTACATCTCAGACAGGAGACGCTCCATCTAGGTGTGTATTCCGCTTTGGAAAGATACGCACAACCCAAGGAAGCATAATCAAGAGTATAGGCTGTCAGTTCCATATTGGAGATTGGATTGATAGTGCTGGATCTACGTTATCGCTCGGAAAAGGTTCTAACGGAGTCAGCTTTACTCCATACAACAAGTTGATGTCTGGAAACTTTGGCGGAGCGTTGTCAGTTGACGGAAGTGTTGTAATAACAGATGGATTCCAATACACCGGAACTCTAACCGGAACTCCAGCCTACAAACCTATTCTTAGTGCTGCTCCAAAACAATATGACTATGTTGTAGATCCTGCTGGAGGGGGAAGCCACACAACAATCCAAGCTGCTGTCGCCGCTGCTATAGACGGGAAAACCATATACGTTAGGAACGGGAACTACGACATGCTAGGTGTTTCCGCATCGGCAGCTAATGGCTTGTCTATTATCGGTGAAACAATGGACGGTGTGAGAATCTCATCTAGTTCGGATATGTTCGGTGTTTCTGGGGGAGGCCTCATGATGCGAGCTAGAACACAGCTGATAGCAAACCAGACAACCTTTGATACCACAACCAATATTGGAACTGTGACTGTAACGAACGGGAGTACAGCCGTTGTTTACACTGGAGATCTTACTGGAATTAGCGGCTCAATCACAATAGGGGATGCTATTGCTCTAGGCTCGTCTGAGTTGTATTCTGTTGCTGGAATAAACACAGGAACAAAAACAATCACACTCAATACGGCATACATTGGAGCCTCTGGTGCTGGACTACCATGTTTCATAACATTCGGTACTCCTACAAACTTAACGAGATCATGTTTCACTCTGAAAAATGTAACTCTCATTTTGACTGCAGGAAACCAATGTATCCAAGCAAATAATGCCTACAAATTGCATCTCGAAAACATCACATGTTTCCATGCAAACACAGGCGGATCTGGTCTTGTTACGATGCAAAGTGGATTCAGAAACAAATTAATCAACGTCAGGACAATTTCAACATCTGCTGCTGGATATGCTGCTTTCAATTGCACCGGAGCGTGGGGACTAGAATTTGTGAACGTTGAATGTGAAAGATCAAAATACAACTATTGGGGTGGTGGAACAACAATTCCTAGTCTGTATTGTGACCTCCACTTCAAGAGGATTACAGAATCACCTGCTCTATTTTTCCTAGGATGGGGTGGTCAAGCATTCTGTTCACTTGTGATAGACCATATTGAGGGGTGTCGTGGTGGGTTCATGCAAGATGGCGGTGGAACAGCTGAAGACCTATGGCATTTTTATGTGGAAATAAAACGTATGTCGAATTGTGCTGGACAGATATCTCTGTTCGGTAGGAATGTAACATTCGTTGGTGGGCATCTACATCATGCTGGTTATTTCAGGCTTAAATCTAGGCAGGGTTCGACAAACAACGTGATGATGAGTGGGATGTTTACATCAATCCCAGCCAGCAATTTGGAGGTGGATAGCTCCACAATTATTTGTTCGGCTGTTAACTATCCGACAGGTGCTCTGTCTGGTAGTCCAAAACGCAACGATGGTTTCGCGTTCTAACTGTCTTCAGTTTGTTCTTCACTCTACTTTCGGAGAAACTGAGGTTTGCCGACAGTTAGAGGAAAGACCCTAACTGTCTTCAGTTTGTTCTTCACTCTACTTTCGGAGAAACTGAGGTTTGCGGACAGTGGTTGGAAAGACCCTAACTGACTAGAACTACAGAATGAAGGACCTTTTGCGGACAGTTAAGAAAAAGACCCTAACTGTCTTCAGTTTGTTCTTCACTCCACTTTAGAGGAAACTGAGGTTTGCCGACAGTTGAGTGAAAGACCTTAACTGACTAGAACTACAGAATGAAGGACCTTTTGCGGACAGTTAGAGGAAAGACCCTAAGTGTCTTCAGTTTGTTCTTCACTCTACTTTGAGTGAAATTGGCGTTTGCCGACAGTTGAGAAAAAGACCCTAACTGTCTTCTAAAAATGCTTTACCATTCTAACTTGGTAATGGCTTCCAAACTCACCAAAAAGCACATCCTATTCAACATCTACATTCTTCCTCTAGATTTTTTAAAACAATTTGGTTAAGATATACTCACACCCAATCAGAACTTTGCGAGGACGCAGATGTTGGATCTTATCAAGGCTAGAATTAGCAGACTTGAAGAGGTATGTCCGACTATAGAAGTTGGAAACGCCTCGTATCCAACAAAGGGTGGTGACGACGACTGCCTATGGCTTGGTCTACTTGCATCGGTTGGCTATCAACCAGCAATGGACGGTGTGTTTGAATGCCAGAAGAGAGTTGGGGAGCAAGAAGGTTTATTCCTTGGAAATCCAAAGCTGGCAGCAAACGAAAAACAAGATCAATCAATCTTCTCTAGCGACATGGCTCTAGGCGTGTTGTGTTGGCTTGTGTCGTCGGAATACTCTGGTCGGAGTGTTCTTGCGGCTGAATTGTGGCTGAAATGGATAAATAAGAACAGACGGTGTTTGATACCAAATCCAAAAATTTTTGGAGGCGGCTGTCTGCTCCACGGTGGGTACAGATACGCACCAAGCAAAGACAAACGCTCTAACATCACACCTACAATGTGGTCTTTGATGGGTAGAGTTTGGGATCACAGAGGGTTAGAGCCACACAAGATGATGGAATTTGCCGAAGGGACTTTCGCTATAGTAGAGGATGAAGTTTCTGTTCTAGAAGCAGAATTTTGTGCCCTAGGCTATCAGCTACACCTAAAGGCTGTTCAAGCATATATTAAGCTCCAGATTCAACAGTCGACAGAGTGCAGAAAGAAAGTGACAAAAATGTGTCACGCACGTTTACCAGCAAACCTATTCTACAAAGTCCTTTACCAAGAAGGTGCATCGAAAGAAGACATGGAAGTTTTCTTGACAATGTTGCCGAACCCAATGACCTTTCGCCCACAGAACTATTGGTTGTGGGAGAGAGAAGATTATACGGAAGCGGTAAGACAAGGAAATATGTGTGGATGGGACATGGTGTTCCTAGGGAAGTTAATTCTCCAATTCACATAATAGCCAAAATTTTAAAAAGATAAATATTGAATTCCCATCCCATGTAGATGGTAAAATTACTCATGACATTACTTTCACCAAGAAGGAGAAGAGTATGTTCAAGTGGATAACAACCCTAGTGCTGGTTCTGGTCGGGTGTGGTTCGTCAATTGGATTGGCGAAAACCACGTTCATGGAAGAAAACGACCTCTACAGAGAGGACACAATGTTCTTGTCGAACATGCAAGAAAACGAGTTCTACGACATCTTAAATGAAGTCCAAGGACAGTTTGGGTGGATCTCACAGCAAACTGGAATGAGACTTGAAATTATAGGTGAATGGGATAACTCGGAAGTGAACGCCTACGCAAACATCGAAGGAAATGTTCGTAAGGTGGTTATCTATGGTGGTCTTGCTAGACGACCAGAAGTAACTCTCGACGGGCTGTCGCTTGTTGTGTGCCATGAACTCGGGCACCATATCGCAGGATTTCCATTCTACGCTGGACAAGGTCAGTGGGCTTCTAACGAGGGTAACAGTGACTATTTTTCAACTCTAGGGTGTGGTCGGATTCTTTGGAACGGAAAAGCAGCTGAAAATGCTGAATTTGCAGCCATTGTTCCACAATATCCGAAAAGTCTTTGCGACAAGGTATGGTCAGGCGAGGGTGACAGAAATCTTTGCTACAGAGCAATGGTTGCTGGAAAATCTTTGGGGGACCTACTTGCAAGACTTGGCGGTAGAACTGTGAATTACGAGACACCAGACAGACGCATCGTAGCGAAAACGTCTGACTCACATCCACAGGCTCAGTGTCGCCTTGACACCTACATGCAAGGAGCACTTTGCACAGGGACATGGAGGCATGGAGCAATCCCTAGAACAGAGCAGCAAGCCTTCGCTAGTTCGTGTCCATCAAACAAATGGTTCGGCTATCGACCAAAGTGCTGGTTCAAACCATCTTTTGGAGTCAAGAAACCAAAGGCTGACTAACTTCTGGGGAAACAAACATGGATAGCCTACTGAATGGTCAGTCTCTGGTAACAGTCACAATTGTGATTGTGATTGTTACTCTATTAAAAATTATAGAATTTTTAATAGAAAAAATATCGAGTGAGAAATCAAAATTAACAAGGGTTGAGCAAGAACAATTAAAGGAAATACACTCGCTCGTTTCTGCAAGAGACAACGACGGTATGCCTTTGTTCTACATCCCTAGGTCGTGGGCTGATCTGCAGCGAATCATGTTAGACAAGATGGAGAAGATAACCCATAGTCAAGAACGCACAACGTATGTGATGGAGACAATTATTAAGTCTCTAGAGAACTTATCTAAAACAGGGGGAAGATGATATGGAACATAGTGCAGTAGAAAAAATGAGCATCGACGAACTCAAGGTTCTAGTTGGCTTTATCGCCAAACTTGGAGGCACGACATGGGAGATTATGGAAGATGGAAAGGTTGGAATACGCGACCTCCCGCAACTGTGGACCATCCTTCGAGCGGCTCAAGCAATTGTTCAAGTAAACTACGGGAAAGTGGCTCTTGAACTAGGTGATCTATCTGATGAGGAAAAGGATGAGTTAGGTCAAATTTTCCGTGATGGTTTCAGTGGACCAATAGAGGACATCGAGCGTACATTAGAATGTGTTGTTACTGTCGCCATTGAGCTATACGACCTCGTCACCCGACTAGTAAAGCTCTTTAAACGATAAGCTGTATTCGGTCTTTGATCTCCGAGACTGCACACCTATATTTTGGCTGCCATGCCATTCTGTAGGTGTGCTTTTTTTTAAAAAAAGCCTTGCACTATTTTACCCATTGGTGTAAATAACCATAACATACGTTAATACACTTTTCCGCACAGGCGAAAATACGTTTTAGGATTATGGATGTTTATTGAAATCAGAGAACAGTTATTTCTACGTTCAACCAATACAGAAATCACAAATGAGATTAAGTCGCTTCTGGACAAGCCAAATCCAGACTACCTAAAGCTCAAGCGTATGGGTTATCCAACAGAAAAAGTACCACCAAGAATAAGAATGTACGAGATTGACGAAGGTGTCGTTATTGTGCCTAGGGGTGCGTGGCGAACAGTCAACGAGGTATGCAAGAAACATGGTGTGCAGGTCAGTTACGAGGATAACAGAACAGTAGTTGACGAGATGGAGATTGAGATAAGCGAAGAGTTGACGCCTTTCTGGTATCAAGAAGAAGCCATAAATAAAATGATTAAGTTCCAGCAAGGCATGGTCGTAGCACCGTGTGGAGCGGGAAAATCCGTTATAGGATGTGCGTTCATTGCAAGGCTACGCAAGCCAACTATCATAGTTGTCCACACGCTAGAACTATTCAAACAGTGGGAAGACATGGTGCGTGAGCACCTTAATTTTCCTGGAAAAATAGGAAAGATTGGTGGCGGCACGAAAACCCTAGGCAACATAACCATAGCAATGATCCAAACGCTAGTGAAGTCATCCCCAAAAGAATGGAGCGAAATACAATCCAAGTTTGAAATTTTCATAGGAGACGAATCTCACCACTTCGGTGCCGAGTCTTATATCAAGTGTATGCGGAACATCAGGGCGAAATATGCCATAGGATTGACAGCCACACCAAAACGAAAAGACAAGAAAGATTTCGTAATCCACAATTATCTAGGCAATGTAATCTACGAGATAACGGACAGTGACCTTGAAATGATGGGACGTTCGCTGACGTGCAAGTGCAAGATAGTTGAGACAAAAAGAAATTATAACTACACAAAAATGAATGAGATGCTTCCAGTATTAGGGACAGTGATAGCAAAAGACAAAACAAGAAATGAAATTATAGTTGAAAAAATAAAAGAGGATATAGATGACGGTAGGACTGTACTTGTTCTTATCGAGCGTGTTGCCCACGGAAAAATACTATATTCTCTATTAAAACAAGAACAAATAAAAGTTGAATTGATTTCAGGTGCTGTTGACGCTAATACAAGAAGCAAGATTAAAAGCAAAATGAAAACTGGACAATTAGAGGTGTTAGTAGCGAACAAGGCAATTGCCGCAGAAGGCTTAGATATACCCATTATAGATTCAGTTCACATATGTTTTTGGACAAGCAACGTATCGCTAGTGAAGCAAATGATAGGTAGAGGGAGAAGACCTTACGAGGGTAAGGAATTCTGTAGAGTTTGGTTCTATAAAGACAATGTTTGTAGAACAGAGTTAGATGGTAATTTTCGTGAGGTGCTTCGTGAAGTGCCAACGTTCAAGTATTCGTTTAGTAGATTAACTTCGTGGTTGGAATCTCAGTCATTTACAGTGGTAAATGACAGAGACCACAACATGAAGGAGCTTTTTTAGCAGGTAAAACCACAACATCTTTTTTTACGAAAAGATGTTTTAAAAAAATCATTCTCGGAAGGTAGTTTATGACTTTTTCTAGGTCCATCTACGGTGCATCCTTTTGTCTAAATAACAAGTTTGGAACAATCCTACAAGGACATTTACGCACCCTGTCTGATTATTCACGGTCCTACATATCTACGTTCATACTACTGCGTAGCAGTAGTGTGAACTGTGTAGATATATATGATCCACAAAATATTCCAGCCAGTGTTCAAATCCCCTTGTCGAATAGACCGCTCGCGTGTGCGTTGATCCACCCAAGGCAACCTAGGGCAATGTACCTTTCGGCACACACTTTCCAAAAGCACAAAACACACCCTAGGCTGTCTGCAAACTGTTTGGGGTGCGTGGGTATTGGTTCCCTAGTGTGCGGATAACTACGTTCCTGTTTTGGAGGTTTTTCTATGGCTACAAAAACAATTTCCAGCCAAGCAACGTGCAAGGCAATTTGCTTGAAACTGGTTGGTGACATTTCTATTAAAACGAAAATTGCTTCTGAAGATTTGTATGGTTTTTTAAAGATTTTAAAACTGAACTTAACTTCTCATAAGGCAAAAAGATTTCTAATAATTTTGTCGACAAGTGATCCAGAAACAGTTGTCGATGCCTATTACACCTACGTTGAAACTATGGCGAAATATAACCACGACGATACGACTGCAAACGTGCGGAGATTTAGCTCTTATCTGCTTTCTTCTAAAAGCAAATCAATTGACCTAGGTGAGGAACTGAGAACAACCTACGGAATGTACGACCACACTGAAAGTGAGGTGAGTGCTTCCGAGTTAGACTACTGCATTGGAGTAATGGAAGATGAGGACTGCTGAAGAGATATATGAACTGCAAGATTGTCCACGCTGCAACAACACGAGGCGTGTGTCGTATGAAGATCCATGTCTAGGGATGCGTGAAAAACAGTGTCAGTGTGTTGACTACAAGAAACGAGTGGCAATACTGAAGAGAGCTAGAATACCAAAAACATATTTGTGCTACGAACTAGGCGACTACAAATCTGAGATTGGGGACGAGAGTTGTTGGGGACCAAACAAAGAAAATTTTCGACGGCTAGTTAAGGCAAGCGACAACCACAAGACAGTGTTGCACGAGGCAATTGACCTTCTGATCTATGGAGGGGTGTCGTGTGGGAAAACCATGCTTGCGACAATTCTTTTAAAGAACTTGATATTAAAGCATGGCTATACAGGTGTCTTTGTGACAGCCGACGAGCTGGTAACACTTGCCATGGATAAGACAAGATTTGGGGTTGAAAACGACTTCACGCTAGAAAGTTTATTAGATGTAGATTTTGTTGTTGTGGATAACTTTCATAGGGTTGTGGATTTAGACGAAGCTAGGGTGAGCGGAACAGTGAAGATTATTTTAAATGACTTCTTCCAGCAAAGAAAACACAATGGGAAATCTTTCATACTGACGTCGCATAGTTCTCTGCGTTCTCTGCTACAGAAGCAAAGATTTGTCGATAACCTAGCCTACACAGTTGTCGGGTTCAAGTTTCAGGGAAATTGTGGTGCTGACGTTAGAAAAAGAAAAGAAGAATCTCTAGGTCTATAAGGATGGTATATGGGATTTACAGTTAGGGAAAAGAGGCAAGAAAAACACGTTGAGAATAGTGTTGGAGACGACAAGGAAGTTAAGCGAATTATTCCTATCGACAGCAACAATGAGCAATTTATTTTAGGACACGCAATTAACGACGGCAAAGTGTTGGAGGTGCTTTTAAATGAGGTGGATGCCAGTACGTTTCTGTACACCAACCACCGAGCATTGTTCGAGTGTTGCCAGTATCTTTACAATAGCAAGGTGAAGGTGACACCAGACTCGATAGACGTTGTAAAGAAAAGATTTAGAGGCGGAGAAACCCTACGACTCGACTATATAACAGAACTTGTGGCTGTTTTTGGCGACAATGTTGCTGAAGAAAACTACAGGTTCCATGTTTCCAAGTTGAAGGACGACAAGATAAAAGAAACCTTGTCGATGAACCTGTTACCCGAGCTGACTAGGTCGATGCTTAATAGCAGCACGACCACAGAAAATATTATAGAAAAAATAAATAAAATGATGTCGATGCTGGAGGATGGCAGAACCGACGGAGACTTCAAGTTTATTCCTATGGTGGACGTAGATGAGATCCACACGAAAGAGAACACAGCTAGGGAAACTGGCAGCTCGTTCGGAACGACAGGCTATGGCAAGCTAGATAGGTTTTTGACGGATGGCCTAGGTGCAACAAAAATGACAATTGTAGCGGGACGTCCCGCTATGGGTAAATCTGCGTTGGTCGCAAATATGCTTTTGCGTCTTGGGTTGTTGGGTATTCCTGTTGCGGTATTCAACTTTGAGATGGACTGCATAAGCATGTACGACAGGTTTGTTGCTATTAGAGCAAACTTGCCGATAACGAAACTGATACGCAATAGAGACAAGATGACGCCAACCGAGCGGATGCAAGAGCAGAAAGCAAAGGATGAAATCAGCAAACTGCCAATCTACTTCTATACGGCGAGTACGCAAAGCATGGAAGGAATAAAGCGGGACATTCGCATACTGAAGGAACGCTATGGTGTAAAGATTATAGCCTACGACTTGTTCGATAAAATACGCTTTAAATATAGTGGTAACAGGAGTACTGCTGACATTCTAAATGAAAGTTTGAAAATAATACAGGGGTTCGGCCGCGACTTCGATATCCACCAGATCCTAGTTGTGCAGATTGGTCGTAGTGCGGAAAAACGCAAAAATAAACGACCAAAGTTAAGTGAGTTGAAAGACGCTGGAGGATACGAGGAACGTGCCGACAACGTCTTTTTTCTATACAGGCCGAGTTACTACGACAGTCCAGAAGAGGAGGGAGATGCAGAATGCGGTATTGAGAAGAGCGAGGATGTGGAGATTATAATTGCAAAGCAAAGGCAGGGAACGTCGAACGTAAAGGTGACGTTAGATTTCTGGCCAGCGACAACGACTATAGCTGAACCAATTCTTACGAGTTCTGATGGAGCAATGTGATGGGATTTATAATTAAAAAAGATGTGATTGACAAGAAAGAGATTGCAGAAAGTTTTATAACTGCATTTGAGTTAATAGGCTTTGCCGACGCAAAGCAAACAACTGTGATAACTGACATGGAAAAGTTTTGGAGGCAGAGGAAAACGCTGTCTAGAGCACAGTGTGATTACCTGAATGGGATAGTGCAGAATTTAAGGAAAAAAGTATGGACTTTGAAACGGTCAGCGAGAATATAGATATACAGAGGTTTCTGTTTACAGACCTTCGTGTAAGGTACATAGGTGTGTCGGGCGACAACTACATTATCGAGTGTCCAGATCCAACGCACGTCGACAGACACCCTAGCTGTTACTTCCACAAAAAAACACTCGTCTATCATTGTTTTGGGTGTGGTGCTAGAGGCAGTATTATTGACCTCGTTTCATATAACAGGGATATAGATAGAGGTGAAGCAACAAAGCTGATACAGAAACACGCTGGCATGGCAATGAACTCCGTATCAAATTCATTTAAAGGACGCTACAAACTTAAGGACATACCAGAAGTTAGATTGAGTAGCCAGTATAGAAGGGATTGGGAAAATGCGAGAAGTGAGATCCAGGAATTCGTTACACGGAGGCGTTTTAGTCTCCCTCTATTCGAGTCTTATTATATTGGTTATAACAATGCTATGGGTTCCATTACTATGCCTATCATTTACCATGCTGATCTCATTAATGTCGGTGAAAGGTTTGTACTCGGTGATCAAATCACTAAGATTAAGTATAGGAAGGACGTCCCTCTTTCCATGAGCATCTGGGGAATTTTCGATGGCTACAATCCTGTAGATCCATACTTTACAGAAGGGATATTTGATGCAGTACGGATGCGTGAGGCTGGACTCAATGCCTACGCTTTGCTGAGTATTGTGTTACCCAATGCAAAGATACGTTTTATTCAAGACCACTTTGAGGGTGTGTTCACTATTGTTCCAGACCCAGATCAGGGTGGAAGAAAGATGATAGAAAACTGGAAAAGGGTGATGCACACAAACGAAGTGAGAATTATGCAACCAACCAAAGGCGACATTGACGAGACACCAATAGATGAGATTAGGGAATTAGTGCATCGCACGACACGGATGCAGGACCATATTTTCAAGGGATTTAGAATAAAAAATGAGATTTGTGGAGGTGTAGATGCAAGATAAAACAACGTACCTGATTGACCTTTCCAACATGGCCTACAGGAACATGTATGGGGTTCGCTTAAAGACAAAAGAAGGGATGCCAAGTGGTCATGTTTTTGGCACCATAAGAAACCTATTGGCACTGAGAAAGAACACTCACGACTACGAGTTGGTGTTCGCCCTAGACAGCAAACCACGTCGGAAGCTGGAGCTAGACCCAACGTACAAGGCAAATAGGGCAAGAGCAGACGGGGAGTTCAACCCAACACCCGACATTCGTAAGATGGTGAGGTATCTAAAGTGTACTTGCATTTATAACGAGGATGAGGAAGCAGATGACGTGATTGCCTCGTACATTGCCAGAAATCCAAACGAGTCTATCACAATTGTTTCATCGGATGCCGACCTATACCAACTGATAGACAGGGAGCGTGGTGTGCGACAGTACAATCCACTAGATAATGCTTTCATAACGTCGGACGACCTCCACAGAAAGTTCGGGCTATCGCAGTTTAGGAAAGTAGCACTATGGAAAGCACTGTTTGGCGACAGCGGCGACAACGTGAAACCACCAATACCAAGATTAAAGAAAGCGGATTTGATAGAGGCGATAGAGCTATGCGACTGCACTGTGGATATGTTCATGGATATATTGGAACGGTGTGATGGGAAGACAGTGGAAAAGATACAGAGTGATCCACAGTTTAGAGCCAAACTACAAAAGAATCTGGAATTGGTGGAACTGAAGCGGGACCTAGAATACGTGGTCGAGGAGCACAGCGGAAACGCAAACTTCTTGAATTGTTTTTTAAGAAAATTTGAGTGTGAGAGTCTGATTAACGCAGATTTAGAAAGGATACTGGTTTGAGTAATTCATTTTATGACCAAGAAAATTTGTCGAAGTTTACGCTTAATTTAGACTTCTCGTCTATTGTTCGCCTTGAGGAGATTGCCCTATCTTTAAGACGCTTAGGATACACGAGAATGAGCCGTGGATTTCTTATCTCCGCTGCATCTAATCACATTGTGAATGTGTACGAGCGTGGTGGAATGGAAGCGGTGATGGAAATAATACAGGTACACCTTGATAAGTTTTCCGAGCTGAAGGGGTTGACGAAAAAGGAAGATAAGAAGGACGAGGAGAAGCCGCAAACAGTATTGAGGCGAAGGAAAGACGATGTTATATAGTTGCCCTAGGTGCGACAAGGTTGTATCTCGTGTTGAGAAGAATGGGAATGTGTGTACTGGATGCGGGTTAGAGTTCTCTATCTCCGACCAGACAGACGTTACCAAGATACAAACTGACCTACTAATCAAGCGTTTTTCTGATGAAATAATGCGGGGCAAAAGAAATATAGATTACCTAGAAACGGCTATCAATATTATCAAGGCTTCTTTGGTAAATGTTGTTATGCTACGCAAAATTGAGAAGTGTATGTTTTATAGAGTGGAAGATATGGAGATAAGTTGTTATCTGTTTAGTCTCAAAAAGAGGAAATTATATGTGGAATTTCTTTTCGACACCAATCCAAGATACGATGGGTGTGTTCCCATATCTGAGGAGAAAAGACTGAAATGCAAGCTAGGGACTGCGACTGCCTACTTGCGGACAACAAACTTTGAGAAAGTGGCAAACGTGGCGATGGCAGTTTATAAGATTAAAGCTGAGAGGTACATGGACAGGAAAAAGGTAGATAAAAACGCCAATCTATACATATTTAGGTAGAACAAATGAGTATTAAAAAAATTGTAGATGATGTGATTGCAAAGGATAAGACAAACAGAATTACAACGCACGAGTGGAAGGGTATGTTTTTCAACGTGGTGTTGTTAGAGCGAGAGGGTGGAACTGTAATTCCCCTCCGGTTTATCCGCAAAGGGTTCACGGAACCAACGCTATTTATTTTTAAAACACGGAAGCGTGGAACGGTATATGGCTGGTACGACATACTAGAGTTTGAGATTATAAGTAGAAAGACAATTTACGAAAGTGAAGAGCTTATTATAGACAAGTCTGCACTGATGGACATAGCCGACTTTAGTGAGCAACAGGCTAGGTCGATGATAGATGGAACATACAGGGAGATGCACGACAAGTATTTAGACATCTACTCTGTTGGCGAAATTGTAATTTCCATATACCGAGACAAGTTTACTGGTATGCGATGTAGAAGAACCATTAGGGGATTTAAGTGGTATTTCTATGTTAAGAAAATTGAATACAACAAAATGATTGAGGTTCTGTCGGAGTCCAACCTAGACAGGCTCATAACGGAGACGGAGGTATCTGGAGAGTTCTTGCGTGTCTACTGCAAGAATTTCAGCACAACACAGTGGTCGAAGGATAAGGACGGAGATCCTGCGTACATTATCAAGCAGAAGCTGCAAAACAGGGTGAAAACCTATGAGGCAGATATTTCGTTATCCGAACGCTACATGATTGACAACCACATGAAGGTGGATACGGATGTAAAGATTCTGTACTACGACATTGAAACTGACGACAGTACGGTGCAAATAGATATGGAGAAAAATGCCATACTGTCGATAGGTGCTGTGGATAGCGACGGCAATGAGTTTTTCAAGGCATCTTCTGACGAGGAGGAACTCATAAAGTGGTGGATGTTACTGAGCAAGGGTTACGACATCTACATGGGATATAACTGCTACAACTTTGACGCTCCATACATAGAAACGCGAGCAAAGCTCTACAAGTGTTTCTGGTCGCCAACGTACAAGCCTTGGCGAGCTGGACATATAGACATGATGCGTAGAATCATCGGCTCCTATGGTAAATTCAGCGACATACGAAGCTTCTCACTGGAGAACGTATCGCAACACTTCCTAGGCAGAGGCAAGGTGAAGCACGAGGAAAAGATTATCGAGTTGTTCAAGCACAACCGAGGCAAGCTGAAGCAATACAACTTGATGGACTGCAAACTTTTAAAAGATCTCGACGACGTGTTGGGTGTATCCAAACTGATGGTGGCGATGTGTGGTTGGACGGGATGCTTTCCCACAATCTTTCGGCCAACGTCTAACATGTCTGGTATCAGTGTTGCTCGTATGCTTGATATTTTTATTCTCCGTCTAGCCAAAGACCGCCAAGTGTACTATCCAACTGTTTACTGGGATGACACAGAAGGTGTGAAGTTTGAGGGAGCATACGTTATAGATCCGGTTCCTGGAATCTACAAAAACATCCATGTATTCGACTTCAAAAGTTTGTATCCAACAATCATTTGGAGCTGGAATATAAGTCCGGAAAATGTGAGAAAAGATAGGCGAACTAGGGAGGAATTAATTGCCTCGGCAAATGATATATTTTTCTACAAAAATAGGGAGGCAATATTTCCCACGCTAGTTGAGCAGCTGATGAACGCACGAAAGGAATACAGAAAGGTAATGGTGAGCTACAAGGAAGGTTCGCAGGATTACAAAAAATATGACGTTATGCAGCAAGTAGCAAAAGAGTTAACCAACTCCCTCTACGGTGCTCTAGGTCAGCGTGGTAGTCGCTACTTTGACTTCGACGTTGCGGGAAGTGTAACAGCGGCTGGACGTTTTCTTATAAAGAAGACCAGAGAAATAATTGACGCTAGTGGGCTGAAAGTTATATATGGGGATACTGACTCTGTTTTCGTTAGCGGAATAAGTATAGACCCAACGGAGTTATGCGAGCTAGTGACCGAGGATTTGCGTGAGGTTATTAGAAAAGAATTTGGGGTGGACAAATCCATTATTGAACTACAGTATGAAAAGAAGTTTGATAGGTTTATTTCCATTGCAATGAAAAACTATGCTGGAATTAAAGAGGGTAAAGACAAGCCAGATATTAAGGGTTTGGATTGTGTGAAAAAATCCACAATTGCCATTGCCAAGCGTGAGCAAGAAACGATGCTTTACGAGCTACTGAAAAAGGACTATCCGCTGTCGTACTATGTTGACAAAGTTGAGAAGCTGAAACATACGTTCTACACCACACAACCACACGTTGACGACATTGTGCAAAAGACGTCGATAAGCAAACACCCAGACCAACTGAAAACACTACAGCCACACGCTAGAGTTGCCAAGCAACTGATAGAGGAGAAGCGGGGGTTTTACGTTGGTATGCAGATACCCTATGTGATTACAGATAAGACTGGAAAGGGTGTGGTACACGTTGACGACTACACTGGTGAGTTTGATAGGGACTACTATTGGGAGCGGCTATCCGTTCCACTCACTAGGGTGTTGGCGGTATGCTTCCCTAGCTTTGATTGGGGTGTGTATGGGAAAGAGAAAAAGAAGAGGACGCCTAGGGTGACCAAAAATCCAAAGGCGGAAAAAATAAAACCATTAGAGAAAAAAGAAAGCGAGGTGAAGAGGGGTAGATTTATTTTGAAACCAAAGGTGTCTAGGTTTGTGATTAAGAAAAACGAACACAATCAACTATTCTAGGAGATTAAGTATGGGATTTAAAAAGACGCAAGGTGTGTCTAATGGATGTGATTTTGTCGAACCAGAATTGGCGTTTGATAATGGAGATTTTACGAAGTTAATTGATGTGATGGATTCTCATAGATTTGGTGTGGAGATGCACAAGAGGATTGTTGAGGAAACTAGGATTGTGATGAACGAGCAATCACAGTTCGATATGAACGACATCAGTCGCATACTTGCACAGTATCCAAGATATTTTTCTTGGATAATTGTGGAGGCCGAAGTTCTGAATGAGAAGTATCTAAAAGAGGAACGCGACTTCAATACATGGTACAAAATGAAGTACATGGATGCGTCGGAAGCAATGGCTGGTAAGACAACAATTAACGCAATTGAAGCAAAGGTTGTGCAATTGTGTACCGCCGAAAAACGGGAGATGCACAAGAAGTTGAACCTAGAGGGTAAGAGCGAAGCAGAGATTGCTGAGATTCTTAAGTACGAAGGTTTAGACGGAAGACAGAACAAAGTTATGGAATACCAGACAAAAGCAAACATGGCGAAAGGCATGGTTAAGGTGTGGGCGAATGCAATTAATTCTCTCCAATCACTCAGCAAAAATATTGTGACGGAAGCAGAATTAATTAAGAGACAATTAGGAGGTTGATATGCTAGAACAGAGACCAAGATTGAATTTCACCCTTTCTTATAAGGGTATTATCGTAGGCGGCTTGAATGACTATCATCCCGAAAAGGTTGATTTTTCTATATCAAAGTCTATTGATTATATCGAGGGTGAAACTGAAGAACAAATGAAGCAAAGAATAAGTGAAACCAAGATGCTAGAGGAACTTTTGATTGCCGACGTCGAGAAGACAATTGGAACCAAAGTTAAGAAGCTAAAAGGCAAATTAAACAAGTGAAGGAGCAAGAATGAGTAACATGTTAGATCAGTTTACGAACGCAGAACAGTTTAAGGGTGGTGGCTCTTTTATCGGTAAAGACGTACTGAAAAAGACTATAAAAGATGGCGACAATGTTTATAGAATTGTGGGTAAAGGCAAGGTCTTCTATATCCATAAATTTGATTCTGCCGACCATTCAAAGGTAACTTCCATTTGCGTTAAAGATGAAGATGGGGTTGGCGAGTGTCCAGTTTGTAGGAAGTACAGAGAAGCGTGGGCTATTATCAAGGCTGTAGAAAAAGGTGAGGCTGACGACTATTCGACAGATCAGATTCAGATGGCTGAAATTGTTGCTGGTCAGCGTGTAAATCCAAACGTAGGCTTCAAGCAGAGTTGGGGTCCAAAGCGTATGATTGCCCTACAGGTTATCGATAGGGATAGCAACACCAACGTAAAAGAAAATCATCTTTCAATTCTATGCAAGAGTGATTACGAGTTTGGTATCTCGGCTAGTAAACGTGGAATCTACGAGGTCATCGTCAGGTTGTTTGGTAGATACAAAAACGAGCTGAAGGAACATTTCCAGAAAGGTCACGACTGGTTCCCATTCGACGTAAACCTAATGCGAGAAGGCAAAGGGATGGATACGTCGTATGACAAGGAGAAGGGTGACAACAAACCACTGACAGCGGCAGAGCTGAAATACAAGCGGTACGACCTAGATGCCATAACAGCACCGACAAGCGAAAAAGACGTTTCGATGTGGCTGTTAAGTGGAGTCAAGAAAGCAACAAAAAAAGTGGTTGTCGATGATGGTGATGACGAGGATTTATTTGAGACTGAAGAGGATCTTCCAGCTCCAGTGGTCAAACCAAAGATTGCTCAAAAGCAGGCTCCCGTAGTTGAGGTTGAGGACGAAGAAGAGAAGCCAATACACGTTGAAAAAGAAGCACCTAGAAAAAGAGCTTCTGTAAAGAAGGTGGAGAAGAAACCAGCTCCAGTGGAAGAGGATGTGTTTGGTGGAGATGAGGTAGATGTAGTTAGCGACGACAGTGACGAAGCCTTTGGTGGAGTAGATGACGAAGTTGAAATTGAAATTGTACAGCCAAAGAAGTCGGTGCAGAAAAAGAAACCTGTTGAGCCTGAAATTGTAGATGAAGATCCATTTGGAATTGAGGAAGAGGTGGTAGAAAAACCAGCTCCAAAGAAAGAGTCAAAGGTAAAAGTAAAGGCTAAGAAGGAACCAGAAGAGGAGAAAGACAATTGCCCTAGTTGTGATAAGTTGATCTCTGTTACTTCTAAATCTTGTCCATACTGCAAATGTGAATTTGAAGGGTATGAAGACGAGGCAGGTTCTGACGAAATCCCATTCTAAGGAAACACACAATGGACGTTGGTAAAGCAAAGGATTTTATCCTTAAAAGACATGGGGAAGGCTCTATAATGAAAATTGGAGATGTACCCGAATGCCTAGCCGACAAGATTTTGTGTTCGACAGGTTTCCATGGTCTAGAAAAGGCCATGGGAATTCTGGGAATTCCCAAGAATAGAATTCTGGAAATTTATGGACCAGAGTCTAGCGGCAAAACAACTCTTGCTCTTCACATGATAAAAGCTGTGCAAGATGCCGGAGGTTCTGCTGCATTTATAGACGTCGAGAACGCCATTGACGTTGAGTATGCTAGGACAGGTATTGGCGTGGATATGGACGAGCTACTGTTGAGTCAGCCAGACTACGGTGAGCAAGCTATTGACATTGTAGTGAGTTTGTTGACGCTACAGAAAGTGGAACCATCCAAACCACTTGTAATTGTCTTGGATTCGGTAGATTCCCTAGTGCCAAAGAAAGAGTTAGATGGGGAGTTTGACGAAGGTGCTGAGGTCGTTGATCCTGAGACGGGAAAGAAAGTGAAAGCAAAGGGTGGAGGTATGGGACTACGAGCTAGGCTCATGTCTGCCGCTTGTAGACAGATAACGCAACACCTGAAGGGGAGTAACGCTACTGTCATTTTCATTAATCAGATCAGGATGAAAATTGGTGTCATATATGGGACACCCGAAACAACTAGCGGAGGAAACGCACTCAAGTTCTATGCTTCTATGAGAATGGATATTAGGAATATAGGTCAGTACAAAGAGGGAGAAAAGGTTATTGGAAACAATTTTAGAGTTAAGATTGTGAAAAATAAGTTGGCTCCACCCTTCAAGGAATACATCGGGCTGAATATCCATGGTCAAGGAATCCAAAAGGGTTGGGACATGTTCACAGTTCTTTTGGAGAAAAACATCTTGAAAAAGAAAGGCAGTTGGTATTCTATAGAGGATACCGATGTCAAGTTTCAAGGCTTTAAAGGTTTCGTTAAGATCCTTGAAGACAAAGATGTATATGATGACATAGTTGAATTGTGCAAGTGAGTCCTTCGTAGTCTAGATAGGACCTTGGGTAAGTCTAAAAACTGCCCACTTATAGAGTTGGATGTGATGGAAGATTGTCCGAAATGTGACGAGATAGTACCTAGTCGAGATGGTGGCAGCTATTGGGAAGATAACAGATTTGAGTATTGCTGTCTGAGATGTGGGTGCAAATGGAATGAGATTGGGGGAGTAGATGGTGAAGTTTCTGCACTTGGCAGATTGCGGGTTGAGAAATCTACCGTATGGCGGGGTAAACCCAGAGACAGGCTTGAACCGAAGGTTCGAGGACATAAATGAAAATTTCAGATTTGCTATCAAAAAGGCAAAGGAAAAAAACTGCAAATATTTCGTAATTGCAGGGGATATCAACGAAGAGAGAAATCCAGAATCATTTTTAATAGAGAGATTTAGCACACACGTTGCAGACCTAGTTAGCCTAGGGATAATTGTGATTATTGTGGCTGGAAATCATGACGTAGATAGTTCAAAATCTACGTCAACTTCTATCTCATTCATCAAGGCTCTAGGATTGGTAGACACCTACGTTGCCGACCTCAAGCCAGATAAATTCGAGTTCCACGACGTGGTGTTCCATTGTGTTCCGTACATGTTTCCACATCAGGTTGGACTCAAAAACAACACGGAACTGACAACGTGGTTGAACACCTACATTTCTAAAATAAAGCTACACCCACAGAAGAAAAATATACTGGTCACCCACTACTCGCTCGACACGACGTTTGGTGGTCTATATGTGGACGAACCAACGCTGGACCAAGACGTACTCGGTAGATTCGACTACGTTGCTCTTGGTCATATCCACAAGTACGAAATGTTTTCTAGCTTTGTTGGCGGCTACACTGGTTCGATGTTTGTAAAGGATTTTGGTGAAGAGAAAACAAAGCATGTGAACGTTGTTTCGTTTCTGAATAACGAGGCTTCTATTGAGAAGATAGAGCTGCCAGAACGTAGATTTGTGCAGCTAGAAATCCACGCTAGGGATCTCGACTGCGACGAAGTGGTGCGTGTGCTACTAAAATCCATTGTGGTTGTTGGCGGTATTGCCGACGCTATTGTGAAGGTTCGTATCCATGTACGCAAGCGGTTCAATCCAAAAATGCTTTACAACGTGTTGCGTGAAGCCAACTCGTTCCACTACGCACCTATAGATTGGAAGGTTGAGAAGGTAGAAGTTACAACCAAACTAGATATAGAAAAAGGAACGACAGACAAAGATATAGTTGAACGGTACTACGCAAAAGATGAAGACGGAAAGAGCGAGAAAACTAAGCTATACATTATGGAAAAAATAGCACAATGGGATGAAGTATTTGTTTCTTAAGGATGATATTGAATGAATGTATTAAGCATAAGTCTAAAGAATTACCTGAGTTTTAAAAATGCCAAGGTAGAGCTGACAGAAGAGGATGGGATATTTCTTGTCATTGGTAGAAATGACGAGACTGTAGATGAGTCTGATGGGAATGGAAGTGGAAAAACTGCCTTTATGAGTGCAGTTAGATTTGCTCTGTTTGGCTCGGCTAGAGGTGAATTCAGTAAAGACCTCCTTAACGAGGATGTGATCTATAAGAATGAAAATGATGAGGTCTCAGATGGGTGTGAAGTTGAGATAGAGTGCGTTCACGGTGGTTCTTACTACAGGGTAAACAGGAGCATAAGGAAAAACGGAGCACAGACGGTGGAGCTATACACCTCGCCGGATAGGGTAGAGTGGGTGTGTGGTACGCTGAAGGCTGGAGTAAATAAACGCACAGACAAGCGTGAAAGCGGGATTGTACGGACACAGGATAAGATACGAGATTTGTTTGGATTCGACGACGAGCTATTTACGAATAGTGCTTATTTTGAGCAAGCAAACATAGATACCTTTGCTAGAGGCTCGCTAACAGAAAAAGACAACATATTCAAGTCGGCCATTGGGATATCCAGATGGGCCGACTACCATCTTTTAATGAAAGACGACCTAGCACAAACCATTGCGTTAGAAAAATCCAAGGCGGCTATTCTTGACGACATTGGGAGCCCAACGGAACTAGAGCAGAGAATACTAGACACGGAGGAGGTTCTTAAGGGGATAGCCAAAGACCACAAGGAAGCAAAGGTTGAACAGGATAAACTACAGAAGGATCTTAAGGCTCTAAACAAGCTGGAGCTCAAAGAACAGAGCAAGCTGGAAGAGCTGATTGCTGAGACCAAAAAAGAAGAAGAGAAGGTGAAGCAATTGGCGTTCCTGGAGGGCGAAATCCCTAGGTGTGAGCTACAGTTGAAAGAAACTGATAGGATGCTATTGCAGATCAATAAAGAGCTGTCTGTGAACACGTTAGAGATGGCAAAAATACAGGTTGATGCAAAGAGGCTTAAAGGTGAAATAAGCACCTACGAAACGACAGATGAAACCCTAGCTACAATTGATGAAGAGTACGACAAAGTAAAGCAAGAGGAGCTAGTAGCGTCGGCACAGATGAGAATCATCCGAGACGACACAACAAAGCTAAATGATGCAGTTTGTCCGTTAGGTCTTGAATGCGAGGCTATTACTGAGGATAAGAAGGAAGAAATCAAGGCGAGATATCGGCTAGAATGGAAAAAACAGAAGCTTGCTAACGAACGTGCGAAGGCGAAATTAGATTCATTGGCAGAAAAACGCAACAAGATTTCTGAGTGTTTGGAAAAAAAATCACAGGTAGAAGTGCTGCGTGAGACGTATGTTAGGAGAATGGCAGATAAGAAAGCAGCACAGAAAAGGCTTGAATACTCCACAAAAACAAAAGATGAGCTAGACGCAAAGGTGCAAGGGTATCGCTCGGAGTTTGAGAGGATTGAGAAAGAACTTAGCGAGATAGACGAGACGAAACTGTACGAGTGCCATAGCAAAATTGTAGAGATCAAAAAGAAAATAGATGCTTGCGAGTGTGGCTTAATTGACTTGAGTAATCACATAGAACAGATTTCTAGTGAGGAACAGAAGTGCCTAATAGACGTGAATGAAGCCAAGCGTAGCATAGATAAATACAGAAAATTAGAAGCAGAATTTACGGCTCTACAGGATAAGAAGGAACTCATAAAGGGTGCAATGTATGTCGTAAATAAGGACATCCCCCATATCCTCATTTCTCAGTCCATACCAGAGATCCAAGACTACGTTCGTGAATTTATTTCGCAATTGTCTGGTGGAAGATTGGACATGGAATTTAGGATGACCAAGAGCCTCAAGGCAAAGGTGGATGGGGAAA
>Ga0315283_10000029_pt1 | contig 70899 bp, 94 predicted proteins | sample YL17G09_0_MG_FD_204541 | JGI IMG/M metagenome (GOLD analysis project Ga0315283, IMG submission 204541) | Sediment microbial communities from Yellowstone Lake, YNP, Wyoming, USA - YL17G09_0 | ecosystem: Environmental > Aquatic > Freshwater > Lake > Sediment | place: USA: Wyoming | collected...
TCAGTTTCCGTGTCGTACGAGGCCAGCAAACCAGGGTAGTTGATAATCCTCAGCAGGGCAGACTTAACGGCCTCGACATCGGTAAGGATTTGGTAGTGAGGCAGAATATACTGCCGAGGCACTACGTTTTGAATTGCCAACCTGAGCCCAGTCTTAAGCTGCTCCCGCCACCGATCCGCAACGGGCTTGCTCTGGAGCATGAAAATCAAGCGGGGAGACTGCATCGGGTACAGCAAACAGCGGCTGTCCACCGTCGGTGGGCGGCCCATAATGGGATGACCAAGCACGGTTATGCGCTCCGTTTTGGCCATTCTCAGCCCACGAGGTTTGACAAATGCTGGATTTACCAACCAGTCGTCGGGCCATCCACGCCAGGTCAACAGCCTGCCTGACCAATTTTGGGCGTTGGATTTATGGCAGAGCAGACCCAGGGCGGCGCTGCCCACAGGGATAATGACCTTTGGCATATGTTGGGCCAAATCCTGCAAAAAGAAAAGTTTACAGTGCTGCCCTTTGGTCTTGTAGTTTACAGCCTTCTTAATCCGGTTAGCGCAGCGTGTTAGCGCCACGAATCGCACATCTTTGACCGACAGACCAGTTTCGTTTTCGTGGGCGATAACAAACTTCTTGAAGTAGTCGGCTGGGCCATCGCTGGCCAGCGATCCGTGCTCGTCTTCTTTGGCCGAAATAGAATCGAAAACAAAAGTAACGAGGGGATTGTTGGAGCCGCTGTAATCCATGAACGGGTGTTCAGCTTTGTGCTCAAACAGGCCACAGGCTTGGCAGATGGGGGACTGCTCACAGGGAACTAGCAGAGCACCCCCAATCGGGTCATTCAGGTCCAGCGCCGTGTAGGTGAATTTGTCCGTGGTGATAGACCCATGCAGAAAAGTCAGGGCATCCTTCCATTCCTTCTTGTAGACCTTATCCAGCGTGACCTGCTTCCCGCCAGTCGTAAAGATGTGCCTGAGCGCTTTGGGCCTCGCTGCCAGCACTGGCCCCGCTTCCGAGGTTACATTTTCGTTAGACATCGCCCATTTAGAACGGTTCTTTAAAGCGTGATAAAACCGGTTTCAGCCCCGCTGCCTTGCTTTGGCCTAAGCCAAAACACAAAAAGTTCTGTCTGCAAGGCCTGCTTCCATTTCTTGGGCTGTCAGGCCCATATGGGCATGCGCGCCGGTCGAGTCACGCTGGACCAAGTGCGGTTTGACCTGCTGCCGTCCACCTTTCCTCACGGCAGTCTGCAAAGCAACAGGAGAAGGGATCTGGCCACGCTTTACCAGACGATCTATCGACAAGTTTTCGGATCGGAAGCCGTGGGCAACCTTCACGAAATTTCGGATAGCGTCACAACCTTTGCCCGCCTTGCTGGCCTCAGCATTGCCCAGTATATGCTAATCAACATGGCTGGTTTCCAGCTATCTTGGCCCGATAAGACATTCACCGCTAAGTGCCTGGTGGACAACCGTGCGCCATACCGCACCAAAATTTATGCCGAAGCCTGCCGGGAGAAATTTGGCAGCATCGACGTGGACTCCATTGACAACCTGACCGGACAGGACAACGCCTTTTACGACTTACAGCGCCGCATGCTGGACGCCGAAAAGCAGGCAGGGGCCTGGATCATCAACTGGAAAATGCAAAACGATGGGCCACCCTACGAGGCCCTTTTCGACGCCCTGGAAACCAAATTAGATCCAAACTGGCTGGCCATAGAGCCGCGTTTTCAACCCCGCATGCTGCGCCTAATCCAACACGTCTGCGATACGCAGGAGCACCGCACTATTGGGGAAACATTCCATCGCCTAAAGAAACGCAGCTACGAGGCGAGAGGTAACTTCCTCGCCCGCCAAGCGATTATGCCAGGCGCGGTAGAAAGTGTGCTCTCCGACTACGGCTTTACACCTTCCGATTTCGAACGCCAGGACTCACCCGTCACCGATCCGCTACAGTTCTGGCATCGGCTGGCCTTGGCGATCCAACACTTTAGCTGTCTAAAAATAATCACGAGCAGCGCTCTAAATTACTAACAACAAGCATCTATGGCGGACCACTTCTATTTCTCTGAAACGTTCCAAGACTCCATTCTGGCCTGCTTAATGCGCTGCCCATCCAAGTTCATCGCGCTTGCCCACATCCTGAAGCCCAGCTATTTCTGGGGAGTAAACAGCACGAAGATCTGCGAAATCATTCTGGACTTCCACGCCGAGCACAAAAGATTTCCCGATTTCGGGATAATCGAAGACTACGTCCGTGACCACTACGGACGCGACAGCCAGGACCTGGCCGACGAAGCCATTGCCTACGTTAAGAAGCTGGCCAAGGCAAACGTTCGCAACGCCGATTACATCAAGTCCAAATTCATCTTCTTTTGCCGCGAGCGCGCTTTAATCAAAGCCATCCAGGACAGCGCCGAACAGATCCGCTCGGGCAAGTGGCCTGAGAGCGGCTTCGCCGTCACCTTTGACCAGGCCATGCGGGTTGGCAGGGACATGGAACAGATGGGCTTCCGGATGTACGAAGACGCGGACAAAGTCGTGGACATGGTCACTGCTGAGACCTACGGGGTGAAGACCGGCTATGCGCTCCTCGACAAGATCTGGCACAACGGCTGGGGCCGGGGCTGGCTAGTAACTCCAATCGCTCCACCCAAGGGAAGAAAATCTACCTGGTGCATTAACCTGGCCCTGAACATGACGTCTAGCCGCCTGGGCAAAAACGCGGTAAACGTCCACTACTATGCCTGCGAACTGTCCGCTGAACTAGCCCTGGCCCGGGCGTACTGCCGGGTCGCGAAACAGAGCATGAAGACCCTCTACCGCGACACCGAGCTGTTTCGGGCCGCTATGCACGACGGGCTGGAAAAAACCTGGAAGGACGGGGGCAAGTTGCTGGCCAAAACCTTCCCATCCAAAATGGCCTCGATCGCCGATATACGGGCGCATGCCCTCATGGCCATCGAAGCACTGGATTGGCATCCACAGGTCATCTTCATCGACCACGCTGAAACCATTCGCGCGCCTAAGGTCACCAAGGACATGAGCGACTGGCGGTCCCAGGCCGAGGTGTACACCCAGGCCCGTGCTTTGGCCTCCGAGCTGGACTGCGTTGTGGTAATGCCCGACCGGTGCAACAAAGAGACCGTTGGCCAGGATGTGCCCAACATTACGAGCTTCCAGGGATCGTTCGAAAAAGCGGGCATCGTCGATGTGGCTATAGGCCTGTGCCAGACCGAGATTGAATACGTTAAAAACCAGATGCGCTACTTCGTTTTCGTCAACCGACACGGCCCGCAATTCGACTACTTTCGTGGCACAGTCAATCGTGAAACCATGGCAATGTCCATCGACCACCCGCTGGACTTTGAGATGGAACGTAAGAAATTCGAAGACGAAAAAGATCGGCGAAGACAAGACCGCCGCGCGCGAGGTAAGTCCTTGCCGCCACAACTGGAGGAATAGCAATTATGAAAAAGATTCTCAGCGGAATTACGTTCAAAGGCCAGCCACTCTACGAAGAGTGGAACGAAGATAAGACCCAGATCAGGTGGTCAAGCCGAAGCATTACTACGCGCAAAGATGGGTCATGGCGCGTAACGGATTACCCGCTCCTTAAAACCATCAAAGTGGACCGGCGTCGTACCGTTGATGTAATTTTGGCCCAGGTAAAAACTGCCCGAATGAGTCTGATAAACCTGGTGGGTGTCCAAGAAGTCCATTAGGTCTCTTTCACGTCGCCACCCCAAAGCCACTACCGCCCCAACCCCAAAAATAGCATGAATACTGAAAAACCGAACATCGAAGCGTGCCCAACCCAGCCTGCGAGGGGACGGGTGCTAACCTGCGTTTACTGTGGTACCGAGTACCCCCAAAACACGCCTGCATGGGGAAGCCAAATACTCACGGACCACATCAAGATCTGCCCTAAGCACCCCATGCGCAACCTGGAGGTAGCCAACGCCAACTTGCGCTCAGCCCTCGTAGGCCTCGTAGGCGTTGACGGCGACCAGCTTCATCTTATGCTGCGCCTAACGCTCCAACTCTACGTTGCTGATCCCGACGAAGGAAAAGCGGCTTTAATCAATGCAGTTCACGCACTGATTGATACGTTGCCTACCAAGCCTGAGGCGAATGAATGTGGGTAAAAACAAGGGGCCTCCAGAGGATGGAGGCCCTTGCCGTCGCTTTGCTATGACGCAGACCAGACGCGAATTCGACCTGCCTCGCGACGAAATTTAACCGTGGGTCTTCAAACCACTTACAGGCAACGCTGGCCGACCAGCGTGGCCATAATCGCGCTCAACCGATGCCTCGTAGAGATAATAGCGATGCCCAAGCTCCTGAATCAGCATGGCACCCAAATTGAGCGCATTTTCCACCGCAGGCACGCTCACATATTCGTGTGCCGAATGCATGCGAAAGTATCCTGGCGGAAGATTCAAGCAAGGAAAGTCGAACTTGCGCCGCAGAACGCTAACGTCGGTGTACGGGTGGTGCTGCCAATTTATCACCCCAAACCTCTTCACGATTGGCAACATCGTATCGTGGAACTCCCCCTCGTCAGGGAAAAGCTGTGTGCCGTCGCAGGTATAGGTCATGATGTCGTCGCAGGGCGAATCCCATTCCATGACGTAGCCTACGTCATTAAAAAACTGCTCGTCGCAGACGCGGCTGCCTTGGCACCCGATTTCCTCGGCCACAAAAAATGCGGCCTTGAGCCCAGACAAACGGTTAAGCAGCTCCAGGCACACATAAATGCCAGCCTTGTCGTCGCCGCCCAACCCCGTTTGGTGCTCGTCCTGCCCAATCGCAATCAGGCGATTGTTTTTCTTTTCTATACGAACCAGTTCAGGGGAATGTACAGTGTCCATGTGGGCTGCCAGGCAAGGACAGTACATGGCCCCTGCTCCTCCCACTGTAAACGCTTCAGGTGAAAAGCCTGGCTGGCTATTGTTCACGTAGAGATTGCCATGGGTATCGACGTGCCACCGCCATCCCTTTTTGGAGCAATAGGCGATAAGGAACGCGATTACGCTGAACTCACGGTGAGCTATGCTGGGCAATGCCAGCAGATCGGACAGCAGCTTTAAATCAACAGAATTTGTCATAGCGCATCAAACGTAAACGAAATCTCGTTCGCTGTCCAATTATTTTTTGTTCTTTTAGGCATGGCATACTCGCAAGGCGCGGAAGAAACCGAGATTTTACAGGCTTTAGGTGCTCCACCCAAGGTCGGGCATTTCTTGGACATAGGAGCCTACAATGGCACCACTTTCTCCAACACGTACCGGCTCGTCGAACTGGGCTGGAGCGGCGTATGCGTGGAGCCAAGCCCGTCAGTTTTTCCAGCCCTGCTCAAGCTGCACGAGGCCAACCCACGGATCGCCGTGGTCAACTCCGCCTTGGCCCCGCGCGCGGGGTTCATCGAATTTTGGGACGCTGGCGGTGACGCCCTGTCCACTTCGGATGAGGCCCACCGCTTGCGCTGGATAAACAAGGCCCAAGTGCCCTTTCACAAATTGGCCACCTATGCCATCACCTGGGAAATGCTGTTCAATAAGTTCAGCCACGACTTCGACTTTATCAGCGTAGACGTGGAGGGGACGAACTATGACCTATTCATGACCCTGCCTTTACAGATGCTGGCCAAGACCAAAGTGATCATCGTTGAGCACGATGGACGCCTTATCGACATGCTCGATTATGCCAAAAACTTTGGGTACCACTACCAGTGGCACAACTACGAAAATCTGATCATGATGCGCTAAAAATATGTACAGCCAAAACGACGAGGAAAAGTACATTGTCGAGGCGCTCGCCTCAGTTCCCAACGGGCGCTTTCTGGACATAGGCGCGTACGACGGAAAGCTGCTATCCAACACGTACCGGCTGTCTGAATTAGGCTGGAGCGGCGTATGCGTGGAACCCTCCCCTGTTCCGTTCGCTAGTCTTCTAGGCACCCACGGTGCCAATCCCAAAATTCAACTGATCAACTGCGCCATCGTGCCCGGCATCGATTTCAAGTTCGTCCCGTTTTACAACTCCCCCGAAGGCTCCCTGAGCACCACGTCCACTGATCATGTCAAAAAATGGCAGTCGGTCGTGCCCACTTTCAATCCGTTTACGGCTGTAGGCGTCCCGCCCAGCGTGCTCTTGCGCCTGGTTGGTCCTGACTTCGACATGGTCAGCATTGATGTGGAGAGCACCAACCTTGAGCTGTTTTGCTCTTTTCCGTTCGAAACCCTGTCACACCTCAAGCTGGTGTGCATCGAGCACGACGGCCACCATGAGATCATGCGATCCGAACTGGGCAGGCTGGGATTCAAGGAGATCGCCCTCAACGGAGAAAACCTCATCATGCACCACCCAATCGACAAACCCTGACCCTCTATGCCCAAAACATGCGTCATCAACTTTGCCAGGGGCAACTGGTACCGCGCGGGCCAAGATCGGCTGGAGGCAAGCCTGCTCGAAGCTGGATACCAGGGGGACATGCTCCTCTTTAAAGACGAGACCGAACTCGGCTGTCCCCCACACGAAGAGGTACCCTACGCCTTTAAGCCGTACGCCCTCAAGAAGGCCACCGACATGGGCTACGAAGTCGTTTTATGGGCTGATGCCTCCGTGTGGGCCATCCGCCCCATTGAGCCCGCTCTAAATCTAATCGTAACGCAGGGCCACCTCTTCTTCTACAACTGCAAGTGCGACACGTGGACGAGCGACGCTTGCATGCAAGGATTTGGCCTTATCCGTGACCAGCTTGAAATCATGCCCCACCTGATGGGCATCTGCATGGGCTGGGATATGCGGCGGCCCAAATGCCAGATCTTTCTGGAACGGTGGATGGAAAAGGCCAAGGATGGTTTTAGCTTCCCGGGCTCTTGGACCAACCACAACCACGAGGTATCGAACGATCCAAGGGTCAAGGGACACCGCCACGACCAGGCCGTTGGCAGTATCTTGGCTTGGCAGCTGGACATGAAGCTCGTAATATCGCAAGACACTGTGTTCCAGTATTATACGAACCCGCAGAGCATTTCTTTCTTCGAAAACCCAACCTACGAGCTTATTCAGCCGGGCGTGGTATTAGTCGCGCAGGGCATGTGAAATAGCGTTCTCGACAGCATGCGACCAGATATGCAGCCAGAACTCTCTATTCTTATCCCAGCACTATTTGAGCGCCAATCGAAACTGCCCGGCTACCTGGTCAGCCAGATAGGCGACCTACCCGTCGAGCTGCTTGTGCTGTCGGATAACCGCAAGCGCAGCACGGGCTACAAACGCCAGGCCTTGCTGGACATGGCCCGGGGACGCTACATCACTCACCTCGATGACGACGACTGGGTCGCACCTACCTACATCAAAGATGTCCTGGAAGCCATAGCCTTGGACTATTCTAAACCATGGCCCACCGGCCTCGCTGACGTTATCACGATCGAACAGGAGTGCGTTTGGAACGGCGAAAACCCTTACATCGTTCGCTGCGATCTCGGCTTTGAAAACGAGACCATGCACAAGGATGCTGATGACAAGTTGTGGCAGGACATCAAGCGAAAGCCCTGGGCCTGGTGTATCTGGAATGCCATAATCGCCAAACAAGCGCTATTCCCTGATGGGTACATTGATGACGACTGGTTCTGGCTAAAACAGGTACTGACCAGGGCCTCCGCCCAACGCAAGATCAACAAGGTGCTCCACTTCTATCGCTACAACAGTAAAACTTCGGCCTCCAACCAGGGCGAACCTACAGTCACCACGCCATGAACGCTCCAGCGCCCTCAAGCACAGACGAACGCGCCTACACCACCCGCTCATCAGCACACGGCTCAGGCTACGTGCCCAACTCAAATCCAGAAAATTTTGATATGACGCTGGCCGAGGCCGAAGCTGACGTCCACTTCTGGCGCATCTTTGCTGACACCGTCGGCGGCGATGCCATCATTGTTAAACGGCCCAACTGAAAGAAATTATGAACATAGCTAAAGGAACATTCGCAGGACTCGCCCAGGGAGAAATCGAGTTGATTCGCAAGGCCATTGGCGGCCAAACGGGCATCGCCGTCGAGATAGGATGCTGCGACGGGTTTAGCACGGCACACATACTGGAATGCTGCCAGATGCAGGTGACCACGATCGACCCATTCATTCCTGACTCAATGGCCCCCACACTTATCGGCAGCGAAGAGCGCTTCTGGACCAATGTCAGACCTTGGATGGATCGCATCAGGCTCATCCATGACTACTCGTACAACGTCGTCGGGAGCTGGACCGACCCAATCGACTTCCTGTTTATTGACGGTGACCACAACTACAATATCGTCTTGCAAGACTACGAACAGTGGACGCCCTTCCTCAAAGTTGGAGGCGTGCTGGGCATGCATGATTCACGCATGTCGCGCACATACGATCAGAATCGTGGCATGTTCCATCCCGGACCATCCCAGGTGGCCGCTGACGAAGTGTACGGCAGGCCAGACAAGTGGCAGATATTCGGGGAGAATTGGGCCTTGACCCTAGTCAGAAAGTTGAAATGACATGAGCCAGCCTATTTCATTTTGCATGGTTTCCGCCGCCGCGCATGGAAATGCCCTGGCCTTTCAGGCCCTGGTGGAAGCAATGGAGTATAACCGAACCTGCTGTGCCTACACGCAGTTCCCCTGTGAGTGCAGCCCCAGGTGCCCTGAAGTGACCCATGAACAAGCCCAGGCACTTAACGAGCGCATGAAACGAGTCATGCAAGAACGGCAGACCGAACGAAACAAGAAAAACCCACCGATAGTGCCCAAATTTGACAAGTGGATCTTCCCCGTCATCGAAAGAATGGGCACACACCTCAGCATCGACCAAATACTATGAAATTGGGAATTGGCTATGCTATCTGGAACCGCAACGCCCTGGAGTGGCTTATCGAAGGGCTGCTGGAAAGTTGCCCCAGCATACGCACGGCCTGGGCCTTCATTGACAACGACGCCGAGCACGAGCTTTTTCTCACGCTCCAGCATCGCTTGCCCATCGTCCCCAAGATCATCAATTACCACGGCCCCGACATCAGCGAGGGCCAGCAGCACAACCTGCTTATCCAATGGGGATTCGATGAAAAACTCGACATGGTGCTCTGCCCCCAGGACGACAACCGAGTCAAGGACCCGGCCTTGGCGGACAACCTAGCCAAGCTGTTCGACAAGTATGGGGATAAACTCGGCATCGTCGGAGGACGGGATATGTACGGCCCAGGCTACGCTGGGATGGCAAGCTGCCCCCACTCGCTGTCCGTCCTGGCCACCAGACGCATCGGCATTGGCGAAACGTGCGTGGGCATGCCCCTCATGAACACTGGCCCGTTTGCCTATCCCATGCGCTGCATGGGCACGATAGGCCTGCACGATTCCAACCTAATCTACGGCCACGACGATATCACCCTTCGGGCTGACCTGGCAGGATTTACCAACGTGCTGCTGGGCATGGACATTATCCACGAGCACAAGGCTACTCCACGCGCCGTGACCTATACCACCGCCCGAGTAACCCAATGCGTGGAACAGATCAACGCAAAGTTCTTCAACCAAATTGGGCGAAATGTGATTTGAAACTTAGCCCTTCTAAGACGTCACTTGCGCCTGAAATCCCAGTTTTAGCCCAAGAGCGCCCAGTTCGCCCTCATGCTTGTTTGGCCCAAGAATGTTATAGTTTCTGAAAAAGGACACGTTCGTCACATAGCGCGGAAGGCGCTCTTTTGAAAACCTGTCCCTTAGGTATACTTCTGCTTCCCAGACACTACCCGTCGCCAAATAAGCCTCGTCGTAAACGTGGCTAACCATTGCCCGCGAAGCCACGTAGCTGGTATCATCCATGGCCCAGAATAAGCAATCCCTAAAGTCAAACGTGTCTGTGCCAAAAACACTTATATCGCCAGACGTTAGCATTATGACTTTGCCCCGCACATCCCACTTTTTACGCATCTGCATCCAGTCGAGGCTGTGGCTCAGGCATAGCAAAGGGAAAGCGTCAATGATCTTGTCCAGCTGCCCAATGTGGTCTGCCATTAACTCGTTACTAAACGTATCGTCCTGGCAAAAGAAAACCCGGTCAATGGCAGCGTCCTTAAGCAAATCAATTAAGCGCTTGATGCAGGCAGTATAGGTTACATCAACGTTCTCTACCACCCAAAAGCGCCCGTATTCTGGGGCGGATCTCACGTAGTTCGCTACCCGCTGTGACACGTTGTGCAGTGACAGGATATTGACGTCGAATAGATCTAAGAATTTGAAAAAGAGCTTGTCGTGTGCCCAGTACGCCAGCAGGTCAAGTCTATCGGAGTAGGTCTGAAAAAAGGAGGCTCTCATCGGAGGATCACAGTCATGGACAGCGATCAACGATCGTCCTAATCGATGCTATTATTACAGTACACGTTTCCGACGGCCAGCTGTTCTCCGTCCAAGGCCGTAATACGGTCGGCGGTATTGCCTGGCACATCCAGCGCCACGCGATTTACCTGATCCACGCCCGCCACGCCCGCAACCACCTCGGTAATGCAGGATTGGCTGCTGAGCACACCTGGCACCCTAACACCGTAAAGCGTGTCTCCAACGGCCAGTCCATCGCTCCACGCGCTAAGCGCAGCACGGATCTCGCGCCGTTTAGTCTGGCTGTTGTCCCCTTCATAGCCAATATAGATGTTCACGGGCCGCTCGGTGGCAAATCCAATCACAGGCACCAGCTTCATCGTCAGGTCACCTGGCGATCCCACAATCCAAAGATAGATCGCCCCGGTCAGCAGGTTGGCTGTGGACGCATAAATGTAGCGCTTTTCCGAGTCCTGCTCGTGGCTTATGCTCAGATTTGGTCCCAAAAGCAAGGCTGTGCCTGATTCCAATCCAGGCACCACCGTCAGCTCGTTGAGACCTAAAAACAGGCGAAATGACCAGGCCTGGATAGGGTAAACAGGCATCTGCGCCTGGTACAGCCCTATCTGAACCCCGTCTTCCACACTGTACACCAAAGCACCAATGCCATTTCGGGCCAGCGCATAGGCATAATCCGCGCGCACAGAGGTAAACAGCTCGATATTACTGGCAGGACTCAGGTCCGAAACTGGCGTAGCCATGATCAGATTTTCAACCCCATAGGTAGAATCCAGCTTCCGAACCAGGTCGGAATAAATCAGCGGCTGCCCGGGGCGCAAAGCATTTATCGTGTCGTTGACCGCCTGCTCCACCAACAGCTTAGTTGAGGTCACGCTGAAGCCACTGCGGGTTCGAAAACGAAAACTGATCGGCACCGGTCGGGCATCACCATCAAGGACCTGCACGTAATCTGTGCCCACAGCCTTGGTCTGCATGAAATCTTTGAGCAGCTGCTTGAGCTGAGGCGACAGGGGCACCAACCCGCCGGTGACCCCAGTGGTCCAAGCATAAATGGAGACCACGTTGCCCTCCAAGAGGGCATTCTCGCTGCGCACTACCACTCGGGCGTAAGCCACCGATCCGAAACTTTCGTCCGTGAACTGCTGGGCCACGGTCTGGTAGTCGTCGAGGGTTACCGCACGGTCATTTGTCCTAACGAAGTACGGAATATTTGTCCTCGCCTCCTCTAGTGTCTCGGCATCGCGCCCACCTTGCCCCGCCGAGGTCTGGTTCTGCAACGTAATGGTAACAGGGCTGGAACGGCTCTTAATCAGGCCGGTTATGCTGGTGTTGATGCCGTTCAAGTCAACATTGCCTGCTTCTCCACCGCCGACACGGTACGTGACCTCGATGTTGGCCTCGGTGGGAATCTGCGTGCCAAACACGTTATCCCCAAACTGAATAAGTGTCTCCCCGGTGGTGAATGTTTTTACCGCGTACACCATGTCCGTTGCGGCAGCCCCCGCCAAACTGGTCACCTGGCTCCAGGCCTCGTTGTTTACCACGACGTCCGCCAGGTTGGATATGACGGGGGTACGGCTCAACTTCACCACAAAATTCGGCCTGGCCTGGGCGGGGCTTACATATCGATCCGAAACAGTCTGCCCCTGCACGAACTGAACGCGCTTATCGTAAACTGTGGCCTGGACCAGGCCCGAAACACCTGCGTAGCTGGATGTCAGCACCAAACGGTTGTTGCTGACCGCGTTAGGAGCTGCCTCCACGGATTGAATCGTGTAATCCACCGTGCTGCCGTCCACCCTGAACACCTGGCCCACTTGAGCGTAGTTGGCCAAATTGATTGAGCTGTCAGCCAAATCCACAAATGCAGAATCAGAGACCACGTTGCACAAAGTCGCGATGCTTTTAGGCCCAGAAAGGCCTGGAGCGATGCTGATGACGATCTCCATAGGCGATAAATCACCTGGCTGGATGGTGTACTCCTGCACCGTCTCGAAAGGCAGCGCTTTTGAATCAGCCGTGCGCACCATCGTTCCGGCCAGGATCGTTACCAAGGCTGTCTGCGGCGAAGTAAGGGCCGCCTCGCAGGACACCACCGCAGGCACAGGTCCCCTCAGCTGGTAGCCGTAGTTGGCCCCTAAGCGCACCGCCGATTCGCGAAGCGTCATGGTGCTGACGTACATCTCCCCCGCGACGCGATTGATAAGAAAAGCGACTGTGGCCGTGGACCAGGCCACCAGATCCACGAGCACCATACCGAAGCTGTTGTTCAGGAAATCGTTCCAGACCAAGGGCCAGCGGGCACGAACCCGCTGTAGCAGAGCGTCACGGTGGCTTTGAAAGTCAAATTTGAGATACCGAAGTGTATCGAGAGCCATAAATTAATAATCCCTCGCTGTTTCGCCTGCCTCGTAGTGAGCCAGTAAGTCATAGAAGGCTTGCTGCTTCATGTCGTCGTAGTAACCTCCTGGCTGAATGAAATCTGCCCGGTTACGATAGCTGCAATGGCCCAAGTAGTCATGGCCCTCGTAAGTTTTGTCGGCATAGTCATCGGTCCACCGCGCCCGCACGTCTATCCGACACCAAGCCAATTCATTGCCATCAGCCAACTGCTGCTTTACCCAAGCCTCAATGTCCTTTGTGCCCGCGTTTCCTTCAATCTCAGAATAATTTTCAGGCGCAGTGAAAACCTTAAACTCAACGTCGTCTATTGTCGGTGGATGCTTAGCAATTTCGGGCCGCTTGAAAAATTCACGCGCACTCCCAAATTCGAGCATAAGATTGACCAATCGTTCGGCGTCCGTCACGCTTCTAACTACTTGGCCATGGGCAGGTGCAGAAGATGGACGATCGCTTCCACCATGCCCTCTGAGGCGACAGTGCTTCGCCCAGGATCACCTGCTTGGGCGATAACCATTTGGCGCAGCTCGCCCATTTGCCTCAAATTGTTCGCCGCGCAGACCAGGTGCTTCTGATCGGCCTCGCTCAACGACGGAATACGAAGGTTAAGCACGCGCCTCACTGATTCGGCCTGGGCCTCAAAAGATTCTTTTTCCAGCATGCAGTACAAGAACGGCCTAGAGCGCGAAGACGCAGTGGCTGCCTGTCTGCCAGTGCACAATAATTGGACTGGTGTGGCCGTGGGGATTCATGGGCAAATTCGTGGCCTGGTCGGCATAAAGCACGTACCGAGCAGCCTCGTTCGTGCCATTAAACAGAGCCAGAGCCCCGGTTATCTCGTTGGAAACGATGTAGAAAATAAGGTCGTCGGCGAACGCGACCCCGTTTACCACCGTTCGATTTGCCAAAGTACCCGAAGTGGAATTGCGCGCCCAGGGCGGAATGTCGGCCAGCGTAGCGTGCCGGTCGCTAAAAGTGTACGTCCCCGTGTTTATGAGCACGCCGAATATCGGATCGGATCGCCAATCAAAACGACCCTCCAGCATGTCCTGCTTGGCCGCTGGCAATATGTAATTCATCGCGCCCTAAATACCGTTCTTCGCAAGCGTGGACAATGATGATACCGCCGTAGCCCTGCCCAACAACGTTGAGCAGTTCTTTCCGCTGCCCCAAATCAGGCCAAAGCAGGCCAAGTGCCTTGATTTTATCCACCGAATGCTCTCCCGTGGAGTCACCGACATCGTCATTTCAGCCCCAACTGGATTCGGTAAATCGGCGGTGGCAGCCGCCGTGGGGTTTTGGGCCGCACAGCCAGGTTTTCAACTGCCTGGTGACCCAGGTGCCTACCTGCTATGCACCCAAAAGATGCTCCAGGACCAGTACGAGGGCGACATCCTGCGCTATGCCCCTCACCTACGCAGCGCCGTATCCTTGAAAACTGCCTCGGAGTATGAGTGCAAGCAGCATGGCAACTGTGGCGCAGGCCTGGCGCACAAACCGATTTGCCGTGCGGTTAAAGACAAAAACTGCACCTACATCAGGCAAAAAGCCGCTTTTTTGAGGGCCTCCGTCGCCATCACCAACTACCCATTCTTTTTTACAGAACGTGTTTACCAGGAGAGCTTTCCAAGCAGAAAGCTGCTCGCACTCGACGAGTGTCACAGCTTGGAGAGCCAGCTGTTCAAGTTCATCGAACTCGTTGTAGGCCCCAAAGAAGTGGAGAAATTTACACCTACCCTGGGCCAGGTTCCAGCCATGAAGGGCCTAGCCGAATTTGGTGCTTGGCTGGATCTGAAGTTCTGCCCTACGCTTAAGGCCAGGCTCGACGCTTTCGACCCCAATCACTTAACACCTGCCCGTGCTAAGGAAAAACAAGAGATTGAACAGCAGCTCAGCAAGGCCTTGCGCGCAATCGAAGAATTTGAGGCAGACCGATCCAACTGGATATTCTGGCAGGAGCAGGAGCCAAGCACGGTTGGCCCAGTGTACACAGCCATTGCCAAACCCCTGAGCGCGGCGCGCTACTTTAACGACCTGATCCGTGACACATCGCACGCCCGCATTTACCTGAGCGCCTACCCAGGCACCAAGGGCGTTTTCTGTCGCACCATCGGTCTCGATCCTACCCGCGTGGCCGTGCTCACCCTCGGGGCGATATTCCCTAAGGAGAACCGACCCATCCATGCGACGCTGCTGGGCTCTATGTCCCGTAAGAACCAAGCCGACACGATGCCGTCGCTTCTGCGGTTTCTGGCCAAGCTCCTGGAGGTCCACAACACTGAGAAAGGCATCTGGCATGGGCACTCTTATGCATTGTGCGAACTGGTCTTTGCCTATTTCAAAACCAGTCCCCACAGCCACCGCATCCTCTTCCCTCGTTGCGCGGACGAGCGAGCCGACGTTTACGAAAAACATCGCAACGCCAAGATACCCACGGTGATCCTGAGCCCTTCGTTTACAGAAGGTTTTGATTTTATTGACGAAAACGCCAGGTGGCAAGTAATCTTGAAGACGCCCTTCCCGTTCCTCGGGGACAAACAAGTTTTGGCCAAAAAAGATGCCGATCCAGAATGGTATGCCTTCAAGACTGTCAGCACAATTATACAGGCCTGTGGTCGCATCGTGCGCACTGAAACTGATACTGGAACCACCTATATCGTCGATCGCGATTTCGAATTTTTGTACGACAAATGGAACCACCTTTTTCCTTCCTGGTGGCAGGAAGCTCTCGTCACGCACTAGCCCACAAGCCCATGAAAAACGAACAGAACCAGATCGCTGATTTTATGACGCAAGTCCAGCAGGACGTGCCTAAATCCCCCACGCTTGCCAGCCACGAAGTGCGTGCCCTCCGGGTGCGCCTAATCGCTGAAGAGCTGATGGAGCTGTGCGAAGCCCTTAACGTTAGCCTCAAAGTGGATAATGTAAACGCCCACTCTTTGGAGGTGGAAGCCTTCGAGATTGACAGCCGCCGCGACTACCGTCTCACCGAGGCCTACGACGCCATTTTGGATCTGATGGTCGTAGTCATCGGAACTGGCGTGGCACTGGGGCTAAATCTGGAACCCGGGTGGCAGGAGGTCCATCGCTCGAATATGAGCAAGATCGGACAAGGGCATAAGCGCGCTGACGGCAAGTGGATCAAAGGCCCTTTTTACAGCCCGGCCAACTTAGCCCCGATCGTCACCGCCCAAATGCAGGAGACTTCTGCCACTCCGCAGACCTAACCTTGGGTCTGTCCTCGTCCAAGCAGGTATTTATGAGCAATGAAGAACATCTTGGCATATTTGTACGGGGATTCGCAGGTCGAAAGCGAAATTGACGATACGCAGGATGCCGTGGACCAGATTCTGGAGGCCGCCGAAGATCTGGAGCCCATCAAGGCTAAGCGAACCCCGTTATCCGCCGCCCTTAAAACCCTGAAGGTTGACGCTGAAGGCCTGGAACTTGGCCCTGCGGGCTTCTCGTTGCGCTATAGCACCGAAGCCGATTACGCCGAGAACTGCGCCAAGCTGGCCGAACCTGAAGCCATGGAGACTTTAGCCCAAAAGGGCTGGGTGGCCATCCACCAGGGAGACCGGGCCATGTCGGGCGAGGTGGAACCCGAATACCGTATCCGCTTCATCGACATCACCACGCCTGATCCCGACGACAAGACGGATTGGCCTGCCCCCAATGACAAGCTGATGACCGACATCATCAAGAAGGGACGCGAGTTCGCCACCACGCCCTTTGAACGTGATGAGGAAAACCCGGTGGAAGACGTTGAGGCCCCCGATGACAAAAAGGCGGGAGTGGGCAAGGAAAAGGCAGGATCTGACCCCGAGGGCAAACCAAAGGGTGGCTCTAAGAGCGAAGCCGCCGAACACTGCCGGATCAAGGGCTGCCGTGGCAGGGTAAGCCCCCGCTGCTCCGAAGCTGGGGCCGGGTGTGGCGGCCTGTGCGACAACCACCTCGATAGCCAACGCGATCGTGAAAAACGCACGGGCGAGCACTCGCGGTCCCTGGACTTTATCCACAAAAGCTACAAGACCAGCAAGCCACCTTTCAACGACTCCAAAAACACGGTGGACAACCTCTTGCCGCCTGTAAACGAAATACAGCAAGAAGCCCGAAAAAATCCAGAAGATGACGTTTGGGAATGCCCAGGCTGCGGCGGGTTAAACGCCTGGAATCAACAAGACGCTGACACTCATTCCAAGCGCTCTGGCAAAGAAGTAAGAATCTCAACCGGATCGTGCTTTGACAACATCTGTGGTCACTGCCATACCGATTTCGTGCGCCGAGACTCGCCCATTCGGGCAGAAGTCTATACCCACGAGCCAGCCAAACCTACCAAGGGAGAACGCGCTGCGCGCAGGCTTGGCAAATTTGGCGAAGGCTTCAAAGGCCCTAAATACGGCGACATGGGCGGCCATTACAACAAGCGCAAGCACCCGCTTTGCCGCTGCGCGAAATGCGGCTCCAAACGACACATTGAGCCTCATGGCACGACCGAATTTTGTGACGTGTGCAATGCCGAGACGGAGCACCGCCCAATGACCTTCCGCGATGGGCGCGAAGTGCATCTGCGCAGCGGAGGCGTGGTTGAAGGCAAGCATAAAGCGGGCTGCACTTGTGGGTTCTGCAAAAACAAGGGACGATTCGGCAAAAAAGCTGGCGAGCCCAAGGCTGCAAAAGGCGGCGAAGAGGACGCAAAAGGTGAAAAGGGGGATGCAAAAGGTAACGAAGACGATGGCAGCCCAGAGAGCGGTTACTAACCCGCCCATCACCCTACCACCAACCGAAAGCTAAAAATGACCTTTCACTCTTACGAAGACATGGCATGGCCGAAGCCCGTTGCCGTCGCTACCAGTCTACCTGAGGGCTGGAGCCCGTCATCAATTAGCCGCTGGTACGATACCATCAAATTCAAACTGGCCGACATGGCGACAAAAGAAGAAGCGGGCAACAAGCCAGATCTAGCCCGCCTCCTGAGCGACTTTTACGTCCTGTGGAACAGCAACCCGATTTCGGGCAACATGAATATCGAGCCCATCGACAAGTTGAAAGCTGCCTGCGAAATACAGGCCAGGGCACTGGATGCGCTGAAGTGGGAACAGGCCAGCTACTTCAAGGGACTTGCCACCAGCCTAGGCGAACTCCTAGCCGATGCCACCAACTCGCCCTCGGGCGGGGATAACAGTGCTGATAACATGCCTATGGCGGGCGGAGCGGGGAGCTCCATGCCCCCAGTAAGCGATTTCGGGCCACAAGACAACAAGCCACCGGGCGCACCAGGCGAAGAGACACCGGGCGAGGCTGGGCCTGAAGCTGGTGCCGAAAATGCCCCCGCCGTCCCAGGCGCTCCCGCCGTCCCAGGCTCACCTGAGGCTGGCCCCGGCCAACCAAGAAAAGGCCCTCGACCTGCAATGCCCCCTTTACCATAAAATTATGAACGCAAAACAACTCGCCACCGCGATACTCCAGTACCGCAATTCCTCCAGCCTGGTCATCCCGGGCACCATGCGGGCCGACGTCGGCCCTGAAGCCATGCAGGACGCCCTCGACCGCCGCTGGGTGGAGCCCGACCACGACTCTGGCTACCTAAAGCTTTCCAGCCAGCAGTCCAAAATCGAGGAGATGCGCGCCCTGGCCGAGGGCAAATGTGAGACCTGCTCCTGTGACCCCTGCAAATGCTGCGAAAAGTGCTGCAAGCACCCCTGTGTCTGCGACAAGTCTGAATCCCAGGACAGCCGTCCGTTCATGACCGCGCACCTCGCGCGCCACCAGGTGGAGGCTTTCAATGCCCCTGCTGCGTATGGCAGTGGCCAGCCCCAGAAGCCCGTCGGCCCGGTTGTTCAGCCTGCTGCTCAACCCGCCAGTGCTGGCCCCAACCGATCCGAAGACCCCATGGTGGGCGAAGATGTCGTCATCGCCGATGAGGGCAGAAGCTACAGTGCCAAGGTATCTGAGAAGAACCCCGATGGCACGTTCAAGTTGTCCTTCGGCCCGAACCGCCCCGCGCGCGAACGCACTTTCCGCAAAGAAGAGATCCAGCGGGTAAAACCAGGCGATGTCCAACTCACCAAATAGCGCGCTTGCGCTTGCCCAGCACATACTAGAGGCCGAAGGTGGGTCCGCTAAGGACTTCATCATGCGCTTTCGTCCGCCTCCCAATTGGAACCCCAACGCCACTGGCAATGACAAACCCATCGGCGAGTACAGCCTAGACGACTATGGCATCGAGAACAACCAGTACTGGCAGGGTGTGTCCATGGTGCACACCAACTGGGATGCGGTCTACACAGGCATAGGCGATGATGCGGCTGAAGCTGCCGCCGACGCCATAGGCCAGGCAGCCGAAAACGGATGGGCTACCGACACGATCGTCAACGAAATCCAAGGCGGCGAAAGTGTCTCCAGCTACATCCTGGACCTAGCAAAAACCGAATGCCGATCCGAAATCCATGAGGAAGACTACGAGACGCCTGAGGAGTTCGAAGAGGCCCTAACCACCGCCGCCGAAGAAATGATCGAGGAGGGTGGATGGGAAGACCTTCAGTACTACGTCGTGCTCTGGGTCCGCGAGTTCGGCCCCCAGGATGTCGAGCAACAAGAATCCCTGCACGAAGCCGAGGGCTCAGCCAAGGCCTTCATTATGGCCCAACACCCAGAGCCCAGGGGCTGGCCTGCCATCAAGCGCTGGCAGCACTACATCCGAGCCACGCCTGGCAACCCTGACGAAGTTTTTAGGCGACGCGCTTTCGTAGGCAAAAATCAAACGCTGCGCAACACCTGGTTCATTAAGGAGCCTAGCCAGCAACGGCACTCCATTCGGCTGCATAGCACCAATATTCTGCGCTACCGTCCCAACGGTGACGTCAGTGTGTATGCCGCAGGCTGGCAAACGAAACTGACCCGCGACCGCATCAACACCTATGCCCCTAATGGGTGGAGGATAGCCGCGCGCAGAGGCGACTGGTACTGGTATAATCAAGGCTGGCCGGAAGCCGTGCGAATCCAACTGTGGGACGAAATGCGCTCGCGCAGCCGTAACAGGTCCAGGTCCAGGTATTGGATTGCCTTCAATGACGGCGACACCATCCTGCGCAACGGCAACCTGAAGTATTCTGACGGCGCGGTCTCCCCCACCGGCGAGTTTGTAGAGCCAGTTGCCCCGCAGGCCAACCTCGGCGAGGGGCGGTACCTTGACAAGCTGGCCTGGATCAAGCGGGCCAAGGCCAAGCACGCCAAAATGAAGGAAGTGCGCAAGCGCGACCGCGACCTGGAAAAGCTCAAGGATCGGAGCAAGCCCAAGAAAAACTTCCTGGCATGACATGCGCGGCCCTTAACCTTGTCACATCAGTGCTGGAGGGAAAATCTGCCCGCGAGTTCATTAAGGGCCTACCCACGCCCCCAACAGATGTAAGGCGGTTCGTTTACATCTTCGATTTCGGCGCGGGCGGCGGTGAGTACATGTTTTACCTAGAGCTGAACGAGGAGATGGTCAAAGGTCTGGAAGACGAAGACCTGGAAAACTTTCTGCTCGAATATGGCCAGGAAAATATTGAGCACAACCGCATTCCCAAAGATGACTGGAAGTGGTGTGTGGCAGTAGACGAGGTACCGGTCAAAAATGATCACATAGATTGGTATCACGGATCTAACCGGCTAGGCGAAGCGGGACCAGCAAAGGCCTTCTTCAAGCGCCTAGGCGCACGAAAACTGCTGAAGGTGGGCGAAACAGTCAGCCACGCCACGCTCAACAGTAAAGATCTTCTGTGCGCGTGGTTGGAAAAACTTAAAGAGCTAGACCCAGGTGCCCACACCCGAATCGTCAACGAGTGCGACGTCGAAGATTACATGCAGGACAATCAGACGGATGGCGAAATCGATAATTTGCTGTACGAGGTTTTGAGCCCTGCCTTGCAAAAGCTGTGCCCTCCACTCACCTATTTCGGATCGCACCCAGGATGTTCGAGCGACATTGGCTGCTGGCCTTACGATGCGTCCGAATATGAAGACATGGCTGCCGAAGGTAGAATCCTTTACGCAAGCCAAGGCTCCGAACTGGCCGAAAGAATCAGAGCTGGTTTCGAGGGCAACCCCGAAGCACAAGGCATAGATTATGGCATCATCGAAATTGGCTACTACTCCTACGAGTGCTGCGATAGCCACGGAAAGCCACTATGGGCATTTTAGACAAAAGCCAACAAAGCCGACCCACTATGGGCATTTTAGACAAAAGCCAACAAAGTCGGCAAAACAGCTACAACCCTAAAGGCCTGCACATTGATCGCCATGGCAAGCTCTTGGACAAGTACGGGCGTGAAATGCACGTCGATTGGAACGACTTTAAAAATCGGCGCAAAGACCGATGGAACCCGGTTAACGCCGCTGTGCGCCTGGGCGAGGCGCTGGTGGCCTCCTTGCTCGAAGCCGATGGACCAGCCAAAGAGTTCTTCAAGCACCTAGGGAAAATATCTACCCTTAACGGGCTCAACTGGACTGACTGGGACGACCTGGACGAGTGGCAGCAAAAGGCCGCTATGGAACTGGCCAAAGAAGTAGACGCGACACTCGACCCGGTTGATAATCATCCAAGCGTTTTTGACACAGATCTCGAACTTGACAGCTATGGCCCAGCCGACATGAAAATTAGCCTTGGCCGCCAAGAATGGCTCGTGTACATGGATAGCGACGCCGCTGTAACTGCTGCTGAAAACCAAGTTCGGCAAGACCTGGAGAATGACCCCGAACTCTTCCAACAAGACTGGCTCGAAAATTTCATCAATAAAGACCAACTGCGCCGCGACCTGCGCCCCGACGTGGACAACATGGCCACCGAGAACTTCCACGACCAGCACCCGTCCTACGAAGACAAACGCGACTTCCTAATCGACAATGATGTGCTGGAACGAGAAGACTTTTGGACCGAGCAAGCCGACGAAGACGGCGACATGCAAGAAGTGGAACTCCCCATTGAAGGTGACCTGGAGGCCAAAATTGACCGGGCCGTCGAAGACTGGGTAGAAGCCGATGTGGAAAACCAGCTGAGAGACCCCATCCAGTACTTCAAGGACATCTACGGCGACGAAGACGGGCTTAAACAGGCCATAGGCATGGCGGGCATAGACACCGCCCACGCCGCTGAGGCCGCCGTCCACGAAGACGGCGCGGCCCATTTTCTAGCTCGTCATGACGGGGACGAAAACGAACTGCCCTGTGGGGCCGTTTACTACAGAACAGGCTAGGCTGTGAACACCAAAAACATCGATGCCGCTGGCGACTTGCTCAAGCAATCCGACCTTGGTCGCATGTCGCACATCATTACCGACTGGAACGCCATTAACTGGACAAGTTCAAATCTGGATTCTGGCGCAGACGTGCAGGTAAACCTGAACAACCCCGACACGATCGTCGTTTATCCTGGGCTCGCCAAGCGCGCTGAGCTGTACCAGCAGGCTGAGCTGCTCCGTGAATTTGGCATCAGTGTCTTCACCCGCCACGCCTCTAAACTCGCTAAACAAACTTGGGAGGAGAAGCTGTGCCTGCCATTTGCCGACCAAATCAAAGCCGTGCAGGAACACCTCAAGGACAAAGCCCTCGTTTCTTACATGGCCATAGTCGAGTCCTTTAAAACCTGCATGGATCGATTCGTGGCTCTGAACATCTGCAACGCGCTGATGCGCCCTTTGATGATTCCGCGCAAGCAGGCCCTGAACCTGAACATTTACGGATGGGGCTCCACGCTGGAGTACGCCAACCTGAAGCGGACCCATCGCATTGTCCCTTTCGTTCACGCCTATGGAAGTCGCGAATTGACCGAATGCCCAGGCCGAGCACTGGCGGAGCTGATTACCAACCAGATGCGATCAATCCGAGAAGCCAGCGTAGCCGCCGCTTTCAAGCAGGTAATCGTAGAGGCCTTCAGCCTGTGCCGTTAGTCGGCATCGCCGCCATTATTGGCATAGTCGTCAAGCACACGGAAGTAGCACACGGAAGTAGACGTCCACAACCCGCCGCCCAGTTTCGCTTACACCGGCCAGCACATCATCGTCTGTTACGTTTGAAATTTCCGGGGTGGGCCACCGCTCTGAGCCATCCTGAAGTTCGAGAAACGCTCTCCACGCCCTTCCACCTTCTCGCACCCAGCCCGTTCCAACTAGGTCCCCGCTAGCATTGTGCCCTTCGGGACTCATGATAAAGCCGATACGAGTTAAGCCCGCTACAACATTTCTTTCCATGCGAAGCACGTCCGCGTCAATGTGTTCCCAAAACGCCTCGTCTTGAGGGATGCGGGCATCCGCAGCATTGTCCTCGATTGTGCCTTGAGGTGTCGTAGATATCTCCCAGCCGAAATGATGCTCGGGTCCTTCGCCCTTTAGGACGGGACCGAGCCGCATTATCAGCCGCTTTGCGTCGCCGTGCGCCATACCTTAAATAGTGGACTACTTCGCGTAGTCGATCACCACCCGGCTTGGGTCAAACTTCGGTGCCCAAGCGCGCAACGCCTCCAGCACGGAGTTTAAGGAGGCGAGTACGCTATTACCGATGGCCACCGTGGCCCACGCCCGAGAACCTGGACGGCGATGGTTCCAGCACAGCTGCTCCTCCAGGCTGGATTGGATTTTGTCTTCGTTGCCTAGGAAAAGGTATCCTGCGCCGTGCTCCTGCGCTATGCGCTGGCTGATGTCCTTGTAGCTTATGCCACCTGAGTCATTCTTAACGTCGTAAAAGCCCAGCATGTCCCAGGGCGGGGCCAACTTGCCTAGATTGCCTTTTTCGATATGCAGCGCTAGCTTGGACAGCCATGCGGGCATATCCCTTTTCCAGATTAAGTACACCAGCAGGCCGCGCGCGTTGTAAGACCGCCAGCTTCCCACCCCACCAGTCCCCTCAAAGGCTCGTTCAAACTCGCTGCGGCTGGAGGTGCACCACTTAACCGATCCGAACTTCAGGCTTGCCCCCATGGTTAGCGGACAGATCGCCAGCACGTTTTCGTCTTCGTAGACAATATCGAAACGCACGTCCTTGGCAACGGCCCCGCGCCGAACACCTGCCAGGGGGCGCAGAAGGTCACTCAAATTCTTATAGACAGCGTTGGGCTGCGACAACTCGTCAGGGCTCCAGCCGCGATAGATGTCCAGCTCGAACGTGCACGGGTTCTGGCCGTCTTTCGTCGGCATAACATGGCCTTCCACGTCGTATCGTTTTATCCCCCGTGCGTTCTCCGCCTTCAACTTGGGCAGTGCCGAATGCCACATCTTCACGGCCTCGGCCACACACTCATAAATTCGGTCCTTGCCCGGCCAGTACCGGCAAAACCCAAAGCCATCCTCGTTGACAATATCCTGGTCTCCAACCAGGAACTCGTAACGGCTGCGCTCCTCGCACTCGCTCCAGTTTTTTTCAGCCTCTTCCAGCGTCATTTTGGTGCGAACGCCTGCCACGGTAGTGTCACCCGACAAACAATCCGCCACGTGGTCAGACTTGGTTAGACTCCTGAGCGATTTGGAGTCTTCGGGTCCTTCCCCGTTCCACAGGCTGAGCATGCTCTCTATGCATATTTGGCCCCCGCCCGCCTGAAAAAACATCCAATCCAAGTACTTGTTCTCGCCTGACGGATCGCACCGAACGAACTCGTCAATGACCTCTGGAGCCATGATTGGACCACGCCCCAGAGGCTCTTTCATGCGAGATTCGGCTTGAAGATCGACAATTTCATTTAATCGATATTTTTCGATGCAACGCTGCAAACGGTTAGCCATACGCAGAAAATAAAGCACCTACCATCGCTTGTCCACAACAATATTAACAAAAAATGTGCCCGAAAGCACTTTGTAAACGAAATACCCATGTTCTTCCACTTGTATGCAAGGCTTTTTAGACGCCCCCATCGTTCTAGGAATTGACCCAGGCACTACCCAGACTGCCTACGCGCTGTGGAACGGCCAGCAGGTAGTAGAATGCGGGCTAGTGCCCAACGAACAGATGCACGATATGCTCTGCGGCGAGAAGTGGCCTGGCGTGCCCATGTTCATCGAGATGGTTGCAAGTTACGGAATGGCTGTTGGAAAAGAGATTTTTCAGACCGTGTTTTGGATCGGGCGGTTCGTCGAAGTGTGGGACATCAAGCAGCAAGACTGGAAACTCGTTTACCGCCTGGAAGTCAAATTACACCATTGCCACTCTGCCAGGGCCAAGGACGCAAATGTCTCCCAGGCCCTGCGGGACAAATATGGCGAAGTCGGAACCAAAAAACAACCTGGCCCGCTGTTCGGGGTAAAAAAGGATATCTGGAGCGCTTTGGCAATAGCCACCTTCGCCCACGAAACTTTCCGTTCTTCCAAACAGTATGATGTACCCACAGCATAAAATTCCGCTGGAAACAGCGATAAAGACCAGCGTGCCTGGCCACCGCCCGATCGTCCAGGCCCTTTACGACGCGGCCCGAAACGTATTCGAGGGCATTCAAACCGAAATGCCTGATAATTTCTGGGCACAGTGCAGTTGGTCCAAGGCCACAAAGAACCTAGGCGATGGCAATGCACGAGAAACGAGCCTCACTTTAACCGACATGAACACTGGCCTTTTCGTCCGCTTCAATGGCATCACCGGCCAGGGCGCTAAGCGCAGCACGATCGTCGAAGGTCCGCTGCTCATCTTTGGCAAACTCTATCTCGCCGAAACCAAAAACCCTCAACTTCAAAACACCGCAGTTAAACTTTGGAGATAACCTATGTCTGGATACACCACCGCGCCTCGCGCTTACAACGATGGCCGCATCGAAGCAATCATAACCTGCTGGAACTACAGCGATTTCCTGGCTGAAACCCTTCCTTGGAACCTGCCCCACGTCGATCGCTTGGTCGTGGTAACCGACCACAACGACGAGGGCACCCAGGCCGTCTGTGCCAAATGGAGTGTGGAATGTGTTACCACGGATGCTTTTAGCGAAAAGGGCGAGGCCTTTAACAAGGGCAGCGGCATCAACATTGGCCTCCAGGCCATCCGCCAGCAGGGCTGGATCATGCAGATGGACGCGGACGTCGTGCTGCCTGTCCAATTTCGCAACATGCTCGACAAGGTGGGTTTGCAGCGCGACTACATCTATGGCGCAGAGCGTGTCAACGTGGTGACCTTTGAACGGTGGCATCAGCTCAAAACCCAGCTGCGCGAGGAGCCACAGTTCACCTACCGCTACCTGGTCACCACTGACCCCGATCTTCCCATTGGGGCCAATCTGGTCCACAAGCATTACGGCTGGTGCCCCATTGGCTACCTGCAACTTTGGCACAGCAAGTACATGCACGAAAACAACCTCCGTTACCCCGACACCGAGGGCTCCGCCGAAAACATGGACGTGCAATGGGCTCTGCGCTGGCCGCGACGACAACGCTCCTTGATGCCCACCGTTCGGGTGTTCCACTTAGAGAGTGAAGCCAGCCCCATGGGCGCGAACTGGAGTGGCCGCAAAACCAAACCGTTTACGGCGGATGGCCAAGCTCCAATCACTCCTTGTGTGTCGGGCCAGGGCTACGGCTACGGATATCGCCACTAGGCTGGAACCTCAATTGTAAACGATTTAACGTCCGCTGTGGCCTGGTCAAAAATAATTAAAGAATTATGTTGACCAAAGAATCCAGCCTGTGGTAGGCTGGATCGCATGATCATCATTGGACAAAAACGCCAAGCCCCCGTTAAAACGGCCATCCGCCAGAAAGGTAAAGGACTCAAGTTTGTCCCCAAGCTTGACGCCCAGGGCCAGCCCGAGACCAAACTGGTGGCCAACGAGGTCACCCGGGTTACCCGCGACGGACTTCCTGGCCATTTCTGCCGAGACAAGCACCGCCGCCTGGTCGTCCGCCTCTGTGACGGCGACGTACTGGAGCTGCGGCCCCAAGGCACGCGCCAAAGGGTCTCCGCAACCCTCTTCGACATCTATGGCTGGATGCTTCGATCCATCGCCGACAAGAAAAGAATGGAAGTCCTTCGTAAACGAAAAGACGACCTCGCCCACCGCCGCGCCCTGCGCCGCCTGCACAGAAAACTGCGGAATTAGCCACACCTATGAAAAACCTACTGACCCAAATCAAAAACGCCCTGGGCTGCTGGCTGCGGGGAACGGCTGAGCCCCACGCCGAACCGCCTACCAGACCCGTATGCGTCGCATGCAAACAACCTTATGATATCCAGACGGGCGTATGTCCTGACTTTGTGTGCCCCGCGTGCTACAAGGCGGGAAAGCGCCAGTTCTCGTCCGATGTAGAGCCCCCCAACCTCCGTTCATAAAAATATTCATTTTTATCTTGCATCCCCAGCCAACCCCTGTAAATTAGCCCCATGTCCAGCATTGGCCACTATTTTAAAAAGTGCAAAATCAGCGGCTGCAACAAGCCGAGACCCTACTGGTCGGATTGGTGCAAAATGCACCGCGAACAGTACGACGCCCAGGCCATCAAAGATCGTAACGCAGTCAACAAAACAGAAAATGCAAACTAGCACGATAAAAGGCCTCCCACTTGGCCAGCTGAAAGTGGTAGCCGTGGCTGAGGTCCTCGGCTTCGACCCAGACATCGGCGAGCATGGCACCGTGGAGGTGGAAATGGACGTGCTGCCTGGGTGCGAAGAGCTTTGGGCTAAGTTTCCTTCCGTCCCCCAAAGTGGCATCCGCTGCTCCATCTGTGGACACGCGCTCAAATATGCCTGTGGCGTAGCCCACCTGGCCTCGGGTCAATGCTACTGGGTGGGGCGCGAGTGCGCCTACAAGATCCAGAACCTCCAGGGTCTTCTCGGCCTCGTCAGCACTACCAGCGTAGCCCTTGCCGAACGTATTGCCTGCGACAAGCGCGAGCGCGACTATCTGGCTGCCCACCCGGGCGCGGCACCGGTAATCGCTGGCGCTAAAAATTCCACACTGCGGATCGCCCAAGACATGATCGAAAAACTGCGCCGCTGGGGTGACCTGAGCGACAAACAGATCCAGGCGCTAGCTAAGTCCATGGCCGATGACAAGGCCCGCCGAGCCACCGCCACCGGCATCATCACCGCTGGCCGCCGCAGTGTGCGAGGCACCGTCTTGACTATAAAAAGCATCCCGAACAAATTCGCCCGCGAATACGAGCCAGACACCACTGAAAAGCTCGTCGTCGATCTCGGCGACGGCTGCCGTGTCTATGGCACGAAGCCCCAAAGCCTTGACGTGGCCAAGGGCGACGTCATTTCCTTTACTGCCGCCTTCGAGCCGAGCGAAAAGGACAATCTGTTCGGCTTCTACTCGCGGCCCAGCAAGATGACGGTCGTAACCAAAGCCCCGCCCGCTCCCGCACTTAAACTTTTGGAAGAAAGCAAACAACATGCCGCAGTATAAAGCCACCGTCTTCATCAGGGGCGCAGCCCCGCAGCACTTTTACGGCACAAGCCTTAAGGGCCTGGCGGCGCGTGCAACCAAGGCCCTAACGATATTTGAACCCGGAACTGGCAATTTGATGCCCATGGGCTTCACGATTTACGAGCACGTCAGGACTGTCAGTGGCAACAGAGCCACGTGGTCGGCCTTGGCCTTGTCTACCGTGCAGTACAAAGACGTGCCGCAACAGCAAGAGGAATGGCGCAAGCAAGCGCTCCGGCACATGGCGGGCTTGCTTAAGGTCGTCCACGAACCCAGCGACCTGCGCAGGAAACCGTCAGAAAACTGCATCGATTGCCATAAGGCCACCCGCTACTGGGTCACGGCAACGAACACACCGCTGTGCCCCGCGTGCTGTGCGATCCGAAACGTCAACGCCCGTGCCATGCCCGTGCATAAGGCACCACTAACTTTTGTCGGGGGCAAGCCCACACCATGCATCGTATGTGGGCGCAACACTGCCTACATCATGGCTGACAACGAAACTCCACTATGCCCGGTCTGTGCATCAGGCCCGAACCGCCATGCTTAAAACTAACTCAGCCAAACGATTCATCTTTCGTTGTGCCTTTGTGCACCTGCGCGAAGGCCAACAGACCACTGAAATAGTTAAGCCTGTGCGGCACACGCTTGGACCATCCCACAAAACCAAAAATAAACGCTACGCCTTAGCCAACTTACCTGCCTAAAACTATCTAGCCACAGCAATGAAAACCCTGAAATATAAAGCCTACTGCGTCATCGAAATCACAGATGACCTAAGAAAAATCCCGTCGCTTCACAAAAGCAGATCCGAAGCCATCCACGACTCGACGAGCTACTTTGGCCATACGTGCGACGACCCTCGCAAGCGCGGAGTCGTGGCTGAATGCGAAGTGGTCGTCAAGGTGCCAGATATGCCACAAGTTACCGCCGAACTTCGCGAATATATGCAGGAGTTCCACGGCATTCCCGCATTGACCGAAGTCGGAAACGCGCAATGGAATAAGCACGCGCGCAAGTTGGCGAAAGATGCACAGCGCAAGGAACTGAAGAAGCTGCGTCATGCGACCAAACGTTGACATGGCCCAAGTCCAGGTCCAGCCGCCGAAGACAGGCTGCCTGAACGAGCCGTGCGCGGAGAATTTGACAGTACATATTCTGCCACCCCCCTCAAAAACCATGACGCACAAACGAGAAGTTCAGCTGCTGACAAGCATCGCCAATGATTTAGATGACGCCCGCCCGCCGATGAGCCACGATTGGCTCGTTGCCAACCACGTCACGCTAGATGAAGCAAACGCTATCTGCACCATCCTTGGCTATGTCATCCGTGGCATTACCCGGGCTCCTAAAGATCAACGCAATGCCATCATTCTTTATGGAATTGCTGAGCCATTCGAGGAGGATAAGCCTGCTAGCACGCGGTCGAAGGCATGTGCACAAAAAATTTCAAAATAATGTTTGACGCAGGATTATCTAGCGTTTACATTCGTTCACAACTGGGAAAGAGTGGGAAGTGAAAGGACCTATGCTATGACGAGATTACATGAACTTTTAGCCGCAGAAACGAACCTGGAGACGCAGGCCACGAAATGCCGCGCGGATCTGGCAGACACGTTCGCCAAGAAACGCCATCTTTTTGAAGAGAAGAAGATCGTTTTCCAACCGAACACAGAGGGAGCCCAGGCCACGGTCGAGGCTCAGTCGGACATCCAGTCGAGCGTCAAGGCTGAACTGGAATGGATCAAAGGGCACATGACGAAGGCACTCGATGCCTCCTACCAGGTGGCCGAGACCAACATGGTGGCCCGGGCCGACGTGGTCCTGGAAGACGAAGCGGGCACGGTCTTGCTGAAGGGCCTCCCCGCGACCGCGCTCCTGGAGCTGGAAAAGCGGGCCGTGGAGGTCCAGCAGTTGCTCGCGGCGATCCCAACTCTCGATCCCGCCAAGGGATTCCAGCCTGACGCCCAGCGGGGCAAGGGGGTGTACCAGGCCCGCAACATCACTAAGAACCGCACCCGCAAGGAGACGAAGGTCATCGTGAAGTACGATGCCACCAAGGAGCACCCAGCCCAAACCGAGCTCGTTTCGGTGGACGCGGTCATCGGCACCATTTCGGAACAGGAATGGTCGAGCCTCATCACGCCTGCCGAGAAGGCGGAGCTGCTCAACCGATCCGATATCCTGATTCGGGCGCTCAAGCGGGCACGGAGCCGCGCCAACGACGCGGAGGTTGATCTCAACAAGAAGATCGGCGCGCGGCTGTTGGGCTACGTGCTTGAGGGGAAGGCTTAAGCCTGTGTACGAAGACCCACTGGTAACGCCGCAACAAAACGAACTGAACAGGGAACGACTTAGAGGCGTGCTCGCAAACTCGACTATCAATCTGACAAGTGAGGACTCAAATACACCCGATGACCAGTTCATAGCAAATTTAATGCAACACTGCACAGGATTACGCGCACTGGAGAGCTACGATCACAAGCAGGCATAAATTATGGGCGAGGACAACACGCAACAGCAGGACGCAGACTACAAGAACCCCATGATTGTCGTGGACAAGATGTTCTTGAACATTGGCATATTTGATGGTCCAGTGTGCGTCCGCGAGCACCGGCCCTTTGCCTGTGGGGCCGAGACTGAGGCCGTGGCTGAGGCGCACGAATGGCTGAAGACGCGCACACATCTGGATGCGCCGGTCGTTTACGCAAGGGTAAGCAGGCTGCAAACGGCATAACGATTTGGGTAGGGAGATGTAAATCTCCCTGTCCAGGCTCAAGGTAAGACTTAAATTCAGGCTAACGACTTAAGTTTTTACCCAAAGGCTCAAAAACGAACAGGACGAGAAAAGCAGACACTGGCCACTAAACCAAAAATGCAGGTGCGAATCCTGCTCGGGCCGCCATTTTAAACAAGTCAGCAGCGAGGCCCGATGATCTAACAGTAGGATATTGGGATCAAGTTCAAAGTCGGATGGTCTGATAATCTCAAAGCTAAAAAGCCCTGTTCAGTTGCACTGATAATGCAAATACTGGAGCCGCTCGCGTGCTAGCGGGCGGCTCTCTTTTTGAGCGTATCGACCGTTAATTTGGCTGGGGAGTGTGGGATGTATCTAGGCTATGCCCACATGGACATATAAAAAGTATGGCTGGCAAATCCGACAAGGGCCATTTGAGTTCTTAATTCATGACCCTGCCCGATGGCTGGATCACCCAAACGCTCCATCTGATTTTAGAGCGGTTACGTTCAGGATATGGTCAGAGCGACGCGTAGTAGGCGGTTCTATGTGGTCGGTTCGCCTGAGCAAGCTTCCATCCTTCGAATATCTTCTTGCTGACCGCAAGGAGCATCACCAAAACAAGAGCGCTCGCCCTGAAGCCTATAGACTGCTGTACCCCGATATTTTGGGCCAAGCTGAAGCCTTGGCAACACGTGTGCTTGAATCTGAATCGGCCAAGGCCTTCATAAAAGGGCTGGGCCGAACGCCTCCCGTTAACCTACCCTACTGGGACGACTTCAATCCTGATACCTGCACAAGCCCAGATGAATTGGAACCGTGGATTGAGTTCATCGGCGAGGACATTGAATACGCGGCAAGGCTGTGGTTTCCTAACCAGCCCGACAAAATTCGTACTACCACCTTAATCCTCCATTATCTACGAAAAAAGCGATTAGCCATGCGTTCGCGATTGACTGGGCATATCCATCTAGCCCTTAGGGCAGAACGGCGGGCCGACCTCTACTACCGCCAGATGCCCGACTACGCCCGCTGGTAATTTGGATGCTGCACGTCGGGCGTATAGCCCTGTTTCAAAAACGTCCCTATGGCCCGGCAAATTGGCGCGTAATCTGGGCCAAGGTTGTTACCCCAAAAGTGCATGGCCAGAGCCTTGGCATTAAACGGGGACTCGGGGCACTGGACAATGTCCTCAGGAATACCCGCGCAGCGCGCACTCACCCAGGGGAAGGTCTTTATCAGAGCCACCAGGGTATCTTGCTCGGAGGAATGGTCCCGACCCGCAATCACCTTGGTAAAATCCTCCAGCACAATAGGCCCCAGGAAGAGGGCCGCTTGCATCATCTGCAAGGCCCAGGCACAATTTCGGATCAAGAACACGCCTGAACAGTACCCGCAGCTGTCGGTAGAGAGCAGCAGATCCTTATCCTCCTTCACCAGGTTCTCCAGGGGAGGGTCGTGGTTGACAATCATGGCGTCGGCGTCCAGCCACAACAACCAATCGCACGCGGCCATCTCCTGCTCAATCAGCCTGAATTTGCTCCAGGCAGGGCGCAGGCGCACATCCAAACGATTTGGACAGCAAACAAAATCGTAGCCCCATTTATGGGCATAGGCTCGGTTGATGTTGCTCGTGGCATTCCCCACGATCGCGTAAGCCGCGTCGTAGAGCATGAGGACCTTGAACTTCATCAAGGCTTAAGAACGGATCATTTCGCCTGGCTTACGTGGATAGACCGAAACAATCTCGGGCTGCTTATCTTGGTTTGGCCACCAAACCAGAGTCCAGTAACGAGGCCCAGCCACACCATTCTGTACTCCTGACGTTATTCCAGATGACAAACTGCGATGAATAGGCAACAGGTAAGACTCTAGTGCATCGCCAGATTCTGTCTCGATGCGCTCCCGCTCTAATTCTGTTCCTTGGGGGCCTAAAAGAGCCTGTTCCACGTCGTGAGCCAGTGTGTACGTGCCGTCGAGCTGCGTAAACTTATTGCCAGGCTCGACTCTAAACGGACAGTACTCCTCGTCTTTTGTCCTAGAAACATCAATTGGCTCCGGACCTATCGCCAAGAAATAATCATCGCCTGGAGGCACTTCTGAGATGCGTATGTTCTTGAATAGCCTCTTGGCCTCAGCTTCGACTATCGCGCGCGCTTTCATGTTAGATCATTGTGCTGTAGGAATCCAAAACTCTGGCTGGGCGGCGTAGAAGCCGTTCAAGACCATCCAAGGTTGGAGCGTCACCAATTCAGGCTGGTTTCGTTCGGGTCCGTAGGCCACCGCCACCGTACCGCCATTCGTATCAAAATAGACCCCTGCCGGGGCCAAGCCTGGCCGACCGACGTGGCTGGGCCTGCTCTTGATCCAAGCCCCCACCTGGTTGACTGTTCCCGCCGTGCTCACCCAGGCGTAAGTGCTCGTGGCATCGGCATGGAAAACCTGGTCGGGCACGATCACGTTTGGGCCGTACGTTATGGGCTGGAGCTTGGCCTGATAATCGCGGCCCTCGATCAGCGCTCCACTCGGCACATTGTCCCGCTGGCGCAGACGTGGCTCTGCCGTCTCGATAAAGGCCATCCAGCGCTCGGAGGCCTCCGTGCCCCAGGAACTGCCCGCCGACATGAATACTGGGGCAGTGCCACTGCTCCAGGCCTCCACGTAGGCTTGCTGCGCGCTGCGGGCGGCCCGCACCAAACAGTCCTGGTGGAAGGGCTCGAAGCCCCTGGAGTTGGGCGTTGGGCTGTTGGTGCCCAACGCCGCCAGGGTTACCTGGTGCAGGCGCAGCGGCAACTGGGCATCCTTTTCAAACTGGAGCCCCAGCTCAGAGCTGCCTGGATTGACCACGTTGAAATCCCAGGTGATCACGTCGGGCTGTCGGTCCAAACCAATGACGTCCGCCGAGGCCGCGTAGCCCGCCAACGTGCCCGTGATCTTGTAGCGGCCCTGGTCGTAAGAGTACGTCTTGAACCGCAAAGTGCGCACATGAAGGTTTCCATTGCCCCCCGTCCAATCCAGCGTAAACGGCTGGAGGTTGCCCGACGGATACAGCGGAAAGGGCAGGCTGGTCACCAGCTGGCCGTTGGGCAAGGGATTGCCCTGGTAATCGCTGAAGTAGAAAGGAGACGTATTGTCAAAAACCAATGCTCCGCCCAGATCCGCCCGAATGCTGAAACCGTCGGTGGTGTTGGTCAGGTTGGTATAGTCAAACTCCACCGTCCATTGAGCTGGGGGCAAACCTACGTTCCAAGAAAGCGCTCCATGCGCGCCGAATGTTGCCCCTCCCAACGTGCCAACCTGGGAGAGCGTGTTGGCCGCCCCCTGGAGCTCCAACGTCGAGTTGGGCTCAACCAGGGCATAAGCACGGTAGCCACCGGGTGAAAGCGTCCGAGGGTAGACGCTCGTTGTCACGTCGGGGAAATGAACCGTGCCCCGGCACGGAACGTTAATGGAAGCCCCGGTAATTTGAGGTTCAAAGCCGTATGACCTCCACGAGGCAACATTGGTCACTGTGTCAATATCCGTGACCGTGCCACCAGCCAGAATAATGCGAGCCGCCTTGTTCCGCCAAAACTGGCCGTCTTTGCGCCCGGGCACCTGGGCCAAAGTTTCCAGCGTTTGGCCAGAAAATACGCCAGGCACCGACATGGCCACCAACTGAGGAACGTGCGCGGCAGTACCACCTTCCATAATCCAGCGAATAGCGGTAGACACTACATTGTAAACGAATCGGTTTCTGCCCGGCAGCGAAGGCTCGCAGGCCCAGGTGCGTAGGCTAGGCGTTGCAGTCGTCTCCCAGGACGCAGGGCTGGTCCATGGAACGTCCGAGGTGGAACCGACTCCCGCCTTAACCCGGTAGCACGTGCCCTGGTAATAAATCTCGTCGCCTTCCTGGTAAAGCACGCCGGCCACGAACATCGGAAATATCAGGGTGTAAACCTCGACCTCGCGGGCGTCCAATCCGTTTACGGCCACGTACAGCCGATTGGCGTAGGCAAAGGGGCTCTTGAGCATCTGGCACAGATTGGCCACGTAGGCAGCCATCTGGTTGTCTCGGTCCGCCAGGTTTACGTCTGGATCGCGGAACAGGTCGCGATTCAAAGGCAGGGCCGTGGCTAAATCGGCGGCCCGCTCCGTGCCGTTGGCCAGCGACCAGGCCGTGACCGGTGCTAGGGGCCCGGAGGAGGTAACGACACCGTCCTTGTCCTGAAACGGCGTTTCCAAAGGCGAAGGGCGAAACAGGTTTCGGCAGGCCTCGTACAGCGTGTCGTAAACCAGCAAATCCCGCCCGCACAGATCCCTGTCCACGGCTATGGCATCAAGGGGCAGCGAAGCGTTCGTTACATGGACTACCTTGCTCGTCAGCCCCAAGGCGCTGGTGTCGCTCGGGCTGTAATTCACGTGCGCGAGCTGGGGACCTTGCAGTTGTGGGCTTAGCGCTGGGGTGTTCCAGGCGCTGGAAACTTCCAGGGCAACCTGCACCACCGCCGCTGCGTTACGCGTGTCCAACCAGGCCAGTTCCCGGTCCCGCTGCTGGTACTGGCGCGCGTCAAACGGGGCCTGCTGGGTGGCCACGGGCACCAGCGTGCCGCTGTACGTGCCACTGCTGCTCACCGGGTCCAAGGCTGACTCCCAGCGCATGGTGTCGCGCAGCGTTATCAGCAACGCTGTTTCGAGTTGAGGAACGACTGGAGGATAGGGTGCGCCCATATTAAGAAAAGATTCTGGCGCTCCCCGTCAGCGCCACGGCGACGTCCACGTTGTTGCTGTTGTTGGCCACAAAAACCTTGTAGATGCCTGGCGTGCTCACCAGCACAGGCTGCGCTGGATGGTAAGAACTGACTCCCGGAATAGTGGCCGTAACCAAGGCTATGCCTCCTGTGGCCATGGAGCTGCCCAGGTAGAGTCCTGCGCTCACCAACCCCAGCCTCGTCGTCTCCAGAACCGGAACCACCCCTGGGGTCAGAATCTTAATCAGATGCAGGTTGAGGCTGCGCAGTTCCAAACGCTGACCCAACCCCAGCACAATGACGGCGACCTGTATGGACCTCTGACACTGCATTTCGGTCTGGGGCAGCGACAGTGGCACCGTCGCAATTTGGCTGTACTGCGTTGTGGATAAAAGACTCATGTAAGCTCTGTGTCTTGTAAAAGTTTCAGCCTCTTGGCCAACTCGTCCCAGCAGCCTTTCCATCTCGCTAGCTCATAGTCGCGACCTGGCCTGGCATATGCCCCCACGCCCGCCATAAGCATCCAATGCAGGATGACCTCTTTTATACCTGCCCAATCTGCATAAGCGTCAGTACCAACAGGTGACAGGTGAAAAACTCGATCATACAGGGCCACAGCCGCTTTCGTAGGCTGCCGCTTCGAATACCCTATGAGCATCATAATCTGCCCGTCGCCCCCTACAGGCAGGGCCAGTCTGTACCCCAAAGGAGCATAGATACCGCTGCGCTCCCAGCCAAACGCTTCAAGTTCCTTGAGCCACGTCGGCCACGCTGTGTTCTTGATAAACTCAGCCGCCGGTCGCTTTGGAGCAGCGTCGAGCAGGACCTGTACAAGTTGAACAGCCGAAGATTGTGTCACGTGGAACCTCCAGCGTCGTTTTTTAACCGCGCGCGAATCAGCTGACCCAGCGCGTGCCAGTTGTTAATCCACTCAGTCAAGGTTGGCAATCTTCTCACGTCATCGGGAAGATTGAAAACCAGGGTTTTCTTCCAGGCTGCGATCGGAGGCTTCATGATCTCCCATTTGCCATAGTACGCCCCGAGCGGCCAAGCCCTTATTTCCAAACCTCCCCACGCCGTATCGTACATTGTCAGCATAACGTCGCCAGGCATTCGGTGGTCGCGAATGGTAAGGGATACGCCACCCGGACGATCCATGCCTTGAACGTAAAAGCCTCTCAGTAAAAACTCAAAAAAGTCGTGGTAGTTACGGGCCTCCAAGCCCATATCGATCAGATCCTGGTAACCAGTGGGCAGCTTGGCGATGCGCTTGATGTAGTCAGCGGCGGCCCGCGCGTTATTGGCGTCGAGCAGAGATAGGGCCAGCGATGAAGACTCAGCCACAGGCTCGTCAGGGGCAAACTTAAGGAATCTGCCATCCGGCATTACCAACACGGTCCGCCAGTCCGACGCGTATTCGTCCTCGTCGTTCTGCGGAAGATTATTACCCCAATAAACGGGCTTGCGCAGCTCCTCTTCCATCTCTGCGCTTGCTGCCACATCGCGGGTTACCCCGCTGGTGCCGTCCTCCCAATAGTTTGTCACCTTGCCATTTCGCCGAACGATCACGCCAACCTGCGCCCCGACTTCGGCTACGAACGTATCCTTGCTCTTGCAGTGGTGCGGATTTTTAAGCTCGTACGGCGTAAAACACCACCGTTCGCGCTTGGCGTTCCGCACCGTTCCCTTGATAAACTCGCGTGAATTATGGCTAGGCACCGAGAAGCTCCAATCTGAACTGGCCAGTAACCAGCACCTTGAAGTCAATGGACGTGCTCGTGGGAACGGTCACCCCTGTGATGGCCTGCATGTTGTTGGCCACGATCAGCGAATAATTGCCGGGCACACTGGTCACCACCGGGGCCGCCGTGCGCACCGACACGCCCAAATTTTCCATCGACATGAAATCAAGCGAACCTGCACCGCCCGGGGACCCCGACAAGTAGTCCATGCGCAGCACCACGTAAGCCAGGCCTAGGTTGGCCACGACCTTGTTGGCTGTAGCAATATCTGCTACGCTGGCGCTGGACTCCAAGAGCTGAAAGGTCAGCGCCTGCAAGGTCAGCCGCTGTGGAGCCACCAATTTAACCGTGGAGACAACCAGCCAGTCGCCTTGCTTAAGCGTCGTCGCGGGCAGGGCAATAGGTAGATCGATGGTTGTGCTCAGTTTGCTGCTGGTCAGGTACGACATAAAAATCAGACGTTCAAAAGGCCTTCTTTGGCTAGCCTCTCTTTGGACGGAATCCTCAATTTCTGCCCGAGAGTTGGACCGGCCATAGGATCAAGAATACCGTTTACACGCGCAATGACCCACCACAGGCTGGGCACGCCATAAAAACTCTGTGAGATCAGATCCATACGGCGCAGCGCCCCAACCGGCGTCGTATAGATCTCGTCCGTCGAATCGGGCACAATGATGTCCTGCAACAGCCCGAAAACAACGATATTGCCCTCGTCGCTCGCGACCTCGTAAATCGGTGTGCGCGCGAAAGCTGAGTACGCGGGCAGTTGTACGCGTTGATCCGCCATAACCTAAATAGAGCCGGTCCCCAACCTAATTCAGTCTGTCCTCTTTGACCGTGCGTTTGGTATGCGATGGAAGAGGCAACTCCAAGGCAGACAATGGGTTGGGAGTTTGCGCCACCTCCAGCGATCGCTGGGAGTGCAAGCTGGGAGTCGCTTCGGTCAGCAGCATAGTGCGCTCCTCTGAATTGATGGCATCATAGTAAGACGCGGCGCAGGCATCGCTCGTGTCCTTGCTGCCGCGATCTGGGTGATCAAATTTCTTGTCTCCCTCCATCAGCTTTTCAGCCTCCTCCAGCATCTCTTCGGATCGGTAGAGCCGTATGCGCAGATCTTCGAAGCCTGTCCGCCACGCGACATAGGCCGACTTGTCCTTGTCCACCGACTGCTTGTCCACCTTAAAGCCACCGGCCTCAAGCATTTGCAGGGGCATAATTGACCCGTATTGGTCGGCGGTTATAAGCCCAAAGCGGTACCCGCACATGTCCCGCAGCCAGAAAAAGAAGCGGCAGATCTTGTCGAAGTTTATCGGCTTAATCTGCCCGGCGGTAATGGTCAGGATGAAGTCGTACTCCACAATCAGGCGGTACTCGTCGAAAGGCGAGCCCTCCTTCACCACCCCTTCGATTTTCTGGCTGCCCACCAGGTGGCATATGGCCAGGCCTGCCTTACCCGTTGTGGCCAGGTCCAGGTGAGCATATCGCTGACGCGTCGGGTGGCGCTTGGGTATGATGCGGCTCTGCACCTTGGTCAAAAAGGTGCTGTGCACCAAATAGTCCCAAACGTTCACATTGTCTTCCACGGAAATAGGGAAGAAACGGGTATTGCCTCTAATTGGTGACACGACGCCCTCCTTTTCGGATAGCTCGATGCAGCGCTCCACGTCGATCATCGAAGCAAACAAGCGGTGGGTGCCCCCGGTTGATATGCCACTGATGGACTGGAGGTTTACCCGGCAGTTGCGCCGAAAATCGCTCCAATACATCTCAGGCACCAGCTCAATCTGTGACCCCTGGGGCAGCTCCTCATGCGGACCTTCCTCGGGAATAAGGCTGCCGTCTTCCAGGTACCATCCGCCCAAGATGCAGGGCTCCTGGTTGCGCAGGCCGTAAGCCACTTTGAACCAGCGTCGGCCCAGCTTCAGCTCGTGTCGCTTGATTTTGTAAACGGGCTGGCGGTAAACCTTCTGGGTCGTAGGGCTGTTGGCCCGCTCGATCTCCTTGATAATCGTTTCAGTAAACGACGACTCGTCGCTGGCCGAAGAGGCGATCAGGGATATGGCGGGCAGGAAGCCTTCAACCTTCTGGAAACGGTTGCTGATGCGCGTGCGGACCTGATCGTACAGGACGTAGGCCTTCTGGTCGGGGTCCTTCTCTAAGCGGAAATTGCCCTCGTCTAAGATAACGCCCAGCACGTTTCGGCCCAGCACGTGCCACCCCTTCGAACCCGAAGTCAGAAACACACTGTTACGAAAAGGCACGATGGACTTGGAATACTCCATCTCGGGGTCAAACTTCAGCTCCTCGATGAAGTAAGGGCTGGCCTGCATGAAGTTCAGCGCGTCACCAAAGGCGGTCTGGCGCACCATTTCCCGGGTCACCGACAGGATGTTGTAGATGATGTTTGACCCACGGCTTATGCCGAAGAAGTTCTGGGGATTGCGCAGGAGCGTGGTGAGCGTGACGCGGTAGAGCATGATCACGACCGAAATCCAACTTTTGCCCGTACCCAAAGAACCGGTCACAACCGCGTTGTGAATGCGCGAACCCAAGTTAAAATCGTTTACAAGAACCTCGCGCCACGTTGGATAGATGCCCACATTCTCCTCGGAAGGACGCAACGTTCCTCCCAGGTAGAAGTCGTCATCAATAAACTGCTCCATGCGCGGAGGCTCGCGCAAAAAGTCCACTCGCTTGCTTTGCTGCATGGAGACGGACTCTGTTTCTTTGAGCTCTGACAGTTCTTTCCAGAACCAGGCCAATTCTGTGGGATTCAGCGCCGCCAGGAGCTTGTCGATGTCCTCTCCCTCAAAAGCAAGCCCGAGAATACGCTGAATTTCCTCGGACTTGCTCTTGGCTCTACGCTTTGGCGGAGCTGGTATGCTTTGGGGGGGATTGCTCAACGCGACACCTTACTAGGTCCTCGATCCAGAGCGCTTGGCAAAACCCAGACCGAGTCACATAGTAACGGGTAGGGCAATTCTTTCGCCTCAGCCAGCCTAGCCTGTGGCACATGGCATCCAACACCCTGGGCAGGCGAAATTCAGGAGGCCATAGACTGTAGGCCAGGCCGCCTTGCAGGTTCACGAAGCGCAGCAGAGCCACCTCTTTGGGATTGAACTTAGTGCTTGGCGGAGGATCAAAAGGGAGATCCAGTATCGGTTTGGGTGGCTGGGGCACAATCAATCCCTGGATCATCGGCTTCATCGACTTCTTCTTTGATGGCATAATTCGCTCTTGCGTTTTGGGCAGTGTTCCGCCCTGGCACGGTATGTCCGTTTTGGCTATTTTTGGCATGGCTTTCGACCCTTATGTTCCAGAGGTGGTAGCCCTCGTCATGGTTAATTCGTCCCACCGTCGCCGACCAGGGCTCCAGGCCCCGCTCTTCCAGGTATCCAGTTTTTTCACAAAATTCCCTAAATTCAGCCAGTGTCAATGAGAAGGGCACCTTTCGCCTTCTGGCGTGCGAACGGAGGGCGTTCAAGACGTACGTCTCTGGGTGCCTCTCTTTGAGCAACCGAGTGTGGCACTTCCAACAACGCTTCATTGGCCTGGGCCTATCCCGCCGATAAGCCCGCCGGTTACGGCACCACTTGGTTATGCACTTCTCCGTTCTACGCCGTGCCTTAGCCGCTCGGCGCACGCGCTTTCTTCTGCGATAGCCTTCCCAATCCACAGTTTAAGAACGGGCTTTTTACGTGATGGATCGCCAGCGCTTTGCGCTCCAGCAAGGCTGGAAAATAACTCGCGGTGGTGGCTGAACAACAAAATGCAAACGAAAAGACGACCCGGGATGGTAGAGGTAGGACAGGTCCCGCTTGCGCATTTCGATGGCATGCCGCTGCTTGGCCAATGCCTCATCTTCATCCTTCGACCGCACCACTAGATCCGAACAGTCGAAGAAACTTGCGTCGCTGTTCGTTGTATTGCTGTACTCCCCCACCTCGACGATCACCCAGTACGACCCTGGGGTGTAAGTCAACCGCCTGTCGGAGGTGTCAGCCCTAGGATCGGTATCCGTGTTGCAACAAGAGCCAATCATTTCTTGGGAAACAGTTTTTGCCTCGCGCTGAAAATCAGCTTGCGCACGATTTCCCGTCCCTGAGGCGTGGTGTTGACCAAGGCATTCTGGCCCTCACGCTCGGTCACCTGCACAGTATAGTCCATGGCCGCCATAGCCTCGCCCGCGTCAAATTCGGGTGCGCCACTCTGGATCTCGGCCAACAATTCGTCCGCCAACTCACGGATGTTTGTCTGGCACAGCTTCTTCAGCACAAGGGCCTCGGTCGTACTGAAGTCACCCCGCTTAAACATGCGAAACAGCAGTTGGTCCACCCGGTCGTCGGCCAGGAGCCACAGCACCAGCTTGTCGGTGCGGTACCGCCGATAAAGGTGCCAGGACGTCTTGTTCGCCACGTCCAGGCCTACGGTTTGCCGCGCAATGTCCTCCTGCAAGGGGGCCAGCGGCTGACCAGCTTGGCGCGCCAGCATGATCTGGCTCAGCGTTTGCAGCGCGGGATTGACCGGTTCTTCGGCAGGAGGATTTTGGATCTCGTCCGACAGCTGGCGCACAATAGCGTTGTGCAGCACGTCGTCAGCGTTGCGGGGCACCACGGGCTCGGATATCTGGGCTACAGGCACCCTGGATGGAGAGGAAAATGCCCTGGTGCTTGAAGCCTGTGACTGGCCTATGACCTGAGCTGGCACCGCCTCGGCAGGCTTATTTGGCGCTCGGGCCATATCCTCGCCGTCGGGCACAGGTGCATCATCGGGCGCTGGCACGGCGGGGCGTTTGCACGGCGTCGTTTTAGATCGGAGTTCTCGTGGTGTTTTTGCTGCCACACCCCTATAGAACACTAACCGAGGAGGTTTTTCTTGATCTCGATCGGGGGCTGCTTGTCGGCCTGGCCAGAAGATTCTGCCAACTTGCGGCGCTTTGCCGCCTCGGCAAGGGCCTGGGGCTCGGTATCCATAAGGTCCGAGACCCGCTGTCCTCCCTGGACTAACACAAATTTTTCATCATCAACGTGCTTTGGCATAAATTGAATATAGACAAGAACGGCTTATTTTCAACGCACAATATGGGGAGCAGCAATTCGGCGCAAATCTTGATGGTACTGTGCCGTGCCTGCCCCAGCCTGGAGCAGACGCTCCACGGCCTGAATGAGCATTAAAACGACGGGAATAAGCACATCCGCCTCAATGACACCTATCCAGATGTCAGGCCCTCCTCCGTGCGCCCAATTGCCCTCCTGGAAGAGATCGTACAGCGCGAGAGACCAAGTAGCACGCGGCGAAGAATCGTGCCTGTCACCTGGCCACGCTACCAAATAAACTGCCCCTTCTTGCGTGGGAAACTTTTTTCCGTAACGCAGCGTAGTGGGATGCATCTTAAAGCCCAGCCCTGCCAACCTGTTCCCAGAAGGAATTTGAGGCAGCATCTTGCCCAGGAAGAAGTCCTTGGCCGATCCTCCTTCCAACAGATCCTCAACAACTTGGGTGGACATTTTCATTAAAGATCGCATCAAAAAACCTGGGTGGTGTTGACCTGCATGGCCTGGGCCGCCGTAAACGTATAGGCCGGGCTCGTGATGACCTTAGGTCTGAGCGGGGGAACAACCAGCGCTTTGCCCGTCGCCGTGACCACCTTAAAATCTCGCACGCTTTCATCCCTTAGACTGAGCACGCTGTTGTAGGCACCAATCACCTCGTTGCGCTTTTGGCGCATGGGCTCGGTCAAGACATGCCCCGCGTCCTGCACAAAATTCTTGCCAAACAAGGCCAGCTCTTTCGAAATATTTGGCACTGAAAGGTTCACGAGCAGCGATCCGCTAGCCCCCACCGTCGCAGCACAGATCGCGTTCAAGCACCGCAGATAGTCGCTGCCGTACGGGTAATTGATCTTGTTCTGAAAATCATTGAGCATGCCCTGCACCTTGTCCAGGCGCGCCCACGGGTGAATGCTTATTCTGGCCGCTAAGCCGCCGTAGGCCGCGTTCAGCCTGCCCTTTAAATTCGCTATATCCTGGTTGGAAAACGGGGGCAAGCCCAAAAACGGGCAACTGACCTGGAGGTTGGTGTAAAGGCTTATGTCGATGTCCAGCACTGGTATGAGATTCGAAAGACTGGACAGCGCCATGCCTATCCAAAAATCTACATCCCCCATCTGCTCGATTAGCTCCGCCAAGCGGCGGAGCGCGGCAAACTTTCGGTTGATGAGAGTAAGCGCAGTCATCTGCCAGTCCAGCAGCCCCTGCATTAATGCACACGGATTTGGCACAGCCATATATCAAACTTTCGTAAACAAAGTTAGCCGATCCCGATTCTTTGGGAACAGGTCCAGCTTCTCCACTGCCAGATTGGCATCCCTAGCCATCTCATAGATGTCCTCCTCGGGGTAATCAAACCACTGGCTGCTGTCCATAACGTTCCGCGCAAGCCTAGGAAACGCCTGTCGCCCAGGATGCCTCTCGTAGCATGAGAACATGATCGACGCGTGCCCGCCCTTGATTAAGCAGCGCGCGAACTCCATTAAATAGACCCTCGAAGTTGAGAACGGCAAATGGCAAAAAACATCGTACGACCAAAAAAACGTCACCGATTCGTTGGCGATACCGGGAAGTAAGCCTCCGTCCTGAACCAGCATATAATCCACATTGTTGGCTCCATTCACACTGGTATCAAATCGTGGCTTACGCGGAATGACGTCCACAGCAATCAGCCTCTGGCACTTATTGGCCAGGGCGCTGGTCCAGCAGCCTCCGCCTGCGCCAATCTCGACGCTCAGCCCACCAGCATAAGGCGCTATGGCCTGCGCCTGGATTTCGTCCATGGAGTTGCCTCGGCAAGCAATGTACCCTGAGGAGTAGTATGCGCCCGGCCAGTTAGCCTCTGATGTCTCCTTAGTCATACGCCACCTCGGTAAGCCTTATGCAGCGCTTTGCAAGCATCCCTTTGGCTGGCGTAAACTTCGTAGCCACGGTAAACCTTGTACCCTGTGGCGTGCCCAAGCCTAGGCACAGCAATAGCGTAAGGCCTCCAGCCAGGCCCACCTGGGCCGTCTGCCACGCGCTTGTTCAAGATCAGACCAATATACGTGCGCGTAGCGCCTCCCGGGTCGTCAGCGTACACGTAGAAGGCCCCGTCCACAGATCTGAATCGGCTGCTGTACTCGTGGGCTGGCACCGTGACGTAATGCTGCTCCGGGGGATGTGCCTTGATGAACTCACTAGCCTTGCCCTCCTGCCGCTGCTCCGGCCACGGACGTATCGAAATAACCGTCATAGGCACTGTCTGAATCCGCTTAAATGCCTCCAAGGCTTCCCCCTCGGTGCGCTTGCCCTTAACCAAATATCGCGCAATTTCGGACGTATCGCCAAACAGGCTCGACACGCGAACAAAAGAGCAGGTCACCAGCCAATCCCTCACCGGCCCCACACAGGCCATAATGTCGTCCCTAGCCTTGCCCTCGTTTTGCAAAGGTGGCTTCCACGGTTCAATGTGGCGCACATTGAGCACCCGTTCGCCATAGGACCGCACTATGCGCACGAAATCGGTTACGGCATCCTCTTCTGTCCTAGCGCGACTCGTAACAAGCGCCTGGCGAAAATTGCCATCACCATCCGTCCAAGTTACATCCCATTTACGTGGCTGCGTCTTGCACTTCATTATGAAGTCTTTAGCTTTTCCCTCGGACACCGGCCCGCGATGAATTGACACCGATCGATAGCCCGTTGCAGAAACAATCATCGCTTTTTTGAAATTCTGAAGAACCTGATCCTGGTCCCCCCTGCTTTTTATCTTCACCATCGTCTCTAAGCCGTTGTCGTCGGTCCACAAAATGATCCACTGGCGCATGGGACTGACCCCTAATGACATCACGAAGTCCTTGGCCGTTCCCTCAAGGCGTGTAGAGACAGAACCTGGACTGCAAGAAACGGGATACGCCCGAACAAAAGTCCCCAACTGGCCGGTCCTGTCCAAATAGCACTGGAACATCATCTGAACCTCATGTTCCGTACGCGCGCCTAAGTATCTGCCGCTAAAATTAACACTCCTGTCCGACCAAAAAATGTGCTCTTCGCCACTGCTATCCGCCCAGATGACGTGCCACTTTACCGGCCACGCTTTGCCTATCGACTTTACGAAATCCTTGGCCTTGCCCTCGTCTACTGGCTGAAGATTGCGATGGTTTGCGTACTTCGTGTCGTACGGCTCGTTGTCGAACCTGACCAGGTACAGGTTGTCAGTGCGATCCCCAGACATAGACCCCAAGAAGCGCCGAACCGTCCCTTTCTGGCCAACTGAGTACCTGCCGTAAGGGTGATTTACCGTTGAGCGCACCCGCTGACCCTCAGGAAAGGGCGGTGTCAGGGGCGTGTCCATCGTCTTGATGAGCACGTCCACCCTACGCTGCGGATCGCTCAAAAAGGCCCTGGCCCCGAACTTGGACTTTTTGGGGTCCGGGTTCGGGTCGGCCTCGTTCAGCCTGTGGGCATGACTCATCGCTATAAATACGTGCCTGCACGCCTACTTAGAGCGTGGACGCTTTATCACATTTTGCCGCGCGCTCCAATCACCGCGAGCTCCTGAGCATTGCTGCCGACTTCCTGGAAAACGGGCCAATTGGCCGCCTCGACTGGACCAGGAACTGGCCCCAGTTCAAAACCAAACACCCAGACCAGGATGGCAAAAGCGGCGTGCAGGCCGTAATTGCCGACTGGCTTACCCAGGCCGGTTACGACGCGGACCCCGCCGAGGTAGAGCGGACGATCGACCAAATGCTCATCAGGACCCCGGGCCAATACCGATGAGCACATGGCAGCCATTAAAACCGGCTAAGTTCTGGGACTACAAGCACATCGTTGTTGATAACTTGCTGCGGTGGCCCCACAAGGATGAGGTACTGCGCGCCGCTATCGGCATAGACAATCTCAATGCGGCTATCGAAGGAGGGCTAGAAATACACGTGCCCGTCGGCGAGGATTGGTGGCTGCCTTTGCCCGCCTATTTCGCTTTAGGTGGCAAAAGAGACGTACCGAGCACATCGGTCCTTCCAAGCGAATCTCCGTTCGGCATCCACATTGAAAACATAGTTTTGGAACAGGTAGAAATTTACAACTGGAAGCTGCGCCTGCACGACAGCCGCCAGGCACGAGTTACGCTGCAAGCGCTTATGATTGTTGACGCGCTGCTCGAAAATAATTTAAATTTGTTGTTGACCAAATCCAAGCCCCGTAGGATATTCTGGCCATGAAAACGACGACAGCGACGCCAATTGTGGCATTGACCGAAAGCCAGGTAAACGACTATGCCCAAAAAGTGGACCTCCTCGTTAAAAAGCTGGTCAACAACCATAAGAACACCGGCCTACGGCGCGAAGCACTCGCCTTGTGCGTCGTACCTGCTTTGACGAATAATGAGCGCTTCGAAGCCGCCCGCAGCTTGCTGGCCGACGCCATTTTCAATCCCGACATAGTGCCCGCCCGCTACGCTTAAACCATGGCCCCGTCAGCACTAGAGTCTGTGCCCAAGAGCAAAATACCCACCTACGTGGAGAAATTCGAGAGAATGGCGCGTGCTTTAGCCAAGAGCCGTTCCCAGAACGAGGGCGCTGCCATCAGCCTTTTTGCGGGAACTCCTTTCACAAACAATGCTGGCCTCGAACGTGCGCGCAAAAGCCTATGGGACGCCCTTATCGCGCCCTGACCCCGCCTAGCACGCGGTCGAAGGCACGTGCACAAAAAATTTCAAAATAATGTTTGACGCAGGATTATCTAGCGTTTACATTCGTTCACAACTGGGAAAGAGTGGGGCTTAAAGCCACCTAGGCGGGTTATCGGGGCACGACTCGCTTGCCAACTTCGTCTTGGCGTAGGCCAGGCACTTGCAGATCTCGCAGTAAAATCCCCTGAACCTCGGGCAGGCCTTGCATACCCCGTAGCGCTGCCCATGCCGATCCGAATCCGCCAGCTTTAGCCCGCTGGCCACCCACTGCGCCATCGAGGCCGCAAAGTGCTGGATAACCTGGGGCCAGGCCATTGCAGGCATGCCCGTGCTACCCGTGCAGCAGTCCGCCAGCCGTGGATCGGGCTGGGCCTTGGCATCGGGCACCGCCCGGTCGGGAGCGTAGTCCGCGCCATGCAAGGGCGGGAACTTCTGAAGAGGGCAGCCCTGGGCGGACTGTAGGGTGTGGCCTTTGAGACAAACCCCTTTCCAGTACAAACAAAGAGCGCAGTATTTGTCCCTGCGCTCATAAAAAACTGCGTGTGGAATCACGTCGTGTTCTAGCCCGCTGGCGGAGCTGGCACTGTTGATACAGGTGCGGCTAGTTGATTGGTCACTGCGTTGGTAAACACCTCGCGCACGAACACGGCTAAAGCACCTGCCTGCGCCATGTCCACCCACGATAGGTTCTTTGTCCCCAGCCAGTTAATGAGCAGGCCAAGGCCTATGCCCACAACCGGCGTAATGCTGGGCACCACCACCTTGGGAATCTTGGGCACCAGCCGGTAGATCAGGCCAACGATAAGCGGCGTTGCACCCGCTATCGCCAGCGTCCAGAACCCTTGCTTCGTGGAAGGAAGCGGCGTGGGACCTGTAGCCACCGTGATGTTTGTGATAACCGCCGATAAGGCTGTACCGGCAAATGCCGCCAAAGCGAACATCGCCAACCATAGTTTTTGCATTGTTTTCATCCCCTTATTTACTCGCCGGGGGCACACCCGAGGTCACATCCAGGTCTTAAACAGCTTGCGAGCCACCCAGCGCACCAGGAAAAACAGACCCACAGCGATCACGATCCCGATCAAAATTCCGATGCCGACCTTGACCATAAAGAGAAAATTGAACATAACGGAAGGGCGGCCCACACGACTAGGGCCGCCCTGGTTTTTGGCCCCGCAAAATCACTTATTCGTTGCCTTGCTTTGCAGATCGGACACGTCGGCTACCCCGAGCAGCACGCCGTCGATGAAGCCCTGGATCGTAATCCTCAGGGGCGCGTTCGAGGCAACTTTAGCCCTGACCGTGTCGGCCCAGTACAGTTCGTAAAGTCCAAACACCGTGTTCATCGCCAGCTGGGCCTCCAGCGTCTTCAGCTCGTTGACCGAAGTTGCCTGGAGAGCGGCTTGTAGCGCGGTGGGGGAGAGGTCGCTGCCGGTCACGAACTTGGCCATGACCAGGGCCGCCGCCTTGAAGTAGGCCAGCGAGTTGTAGTCCTTGCTCCAGGCCAGCACCACCCCTGAACGGGCGGCCCCTTTTACGGCCGTTGCCACCTGCGTGGCTTTGGCCACGGTGTACGTGGACTCGCCATTCGCTGTAGTGCTACAGCCCGCCAAGGGCACCAGAGATATCGCGCCGCCCACGAAAGCCAAGATTGCTGCGGCCACCGCCGCCGTCATTGCCGCTGGAAATAAAAATTTCTTCATACCTGCTAGAACCAGAATTTTGACTAGATTTCGTTTACAAAACATCAGGCCAGCACCCGGGTGGCCGATGTCCTCACAACAACCGTCAGGGTATGGGTGTTGTCCTTGGTTTGGTTGCTGTCAATCTTGTACACCCAGCGAAAACCAGCAAGCGTTGTGTCGTATCCCAGCACTAGGGCATTTATCGCCGTCGAGTTTCCTGAACTTGCGGGCACAACATAAGTCATGTCACGGTAAAAGCGCTTGGTGGCGTAAGTGTCGGCCACCGCCGCTGCGTTGTAAATCATAGTGGTCAGGGCGGGGGATATCGCGCTACCGAAAGTAAATGGCAGCGATATTGTCCAAGCGCACACTATCATGTTCGAAGCACCGTTTGGCTCTCCTTCATAGTTGCCGTAAGCCCCGTAGTTGGCCGCTGCGCCAGACGTGTTCACACCGCTGCCCCTCCACTGTAGATGCTGGTAATAGCCTGTTGCGGTTGCCCAGCCCGCAATCGGGCTTACCAAAACCTGCGTAGCGACAATGGGAGACATGGTTAGAACCGCAGTGTACTTTACCCGCAGCTGCTGGCCAGCAATTAACGCAATTGCGCTAGCCAGCTTAATTCTGGCCCAAAGATTGGCCCCCGCTGCGGCTAACGGAGAAAAAGCAATCTCGGCATAAGTAACCGGCCCAACCTCAAGCGAAAAGTCGAAAGTTCGGTACATGGAAATAGGCATGGTGGTAACGCTTGTATTTCCACAGTTCCCTACCCCGGTAAGATAGGTGCTTGTTCGCTTCGTCTCAGTGGTTAAGGTCGTCTGATTGGTGTAGTAATAGTTAAACTCACCTTCGGATACGGCCTGACTTGGGGTAACAGTAGCCTGCGTTGCGCTGGCCACTGTCACGATCATCGCTTCTTCCCCTGAATCCCATTTGATCATTCGACCAGCGTCAACCGCTGTGCTGGTAAAGCCAAACGATCCAGCGCCAACGGTAACTGTTACCGTGGTGCCTGATTGGCTGGCCGTGGAGGGCGTGGAGGCTATGCTTGTGACCGTAGTCCCCGTACCCGCTACCGCGTAAGCAAAGAGCAGGGCCAAGGAGTACGTATTGCACCAGTAGTCCAGCCCGCTGTTAAGCACAAGGTTATGCTGCTTGGGATATGTTCTAATCACTTTCTGTGTTTTGTGATCCACAACAGAACATTCGATCCAGCCGTCCACGCACATGGCATTGCGGAGCGTATTGGGCGGTGGCCTCACCAATAAACGATTAGAGGCGTCAAGCACGGAATGGCCCGTCACCGGCAAGATTTTATTAAGCATGTCTTCCATAAATTAAATAGGTGTATAGCTGCCAGAAAGCAAAAAGGTAGAAAAACCGACAGACTCGCTCTCAGCGCTTGCCTCTACAACCGAGTCCCAATAAGTTCCATCCGAAATCTGAGTGCTAAAAGCAACGTCATTGGCCTGATCTGAACCCGATACTGTGCATAGAAAATATGTTCCGTTTAAAATTGCGGTAGAGAACGACGATGCGTCCGACTGATCTGATCCACTCACAATGGCCAAGAAATAGGTGCCCGACTGCAAATAAGTGCTAAAACCGACCGCCTCTGTGCCTTCGGCCACGATAGTCGTTTGAATGGCATAGGTACCTGACACTATAGCCGTGGTAATGCCTGGGTATTCGGAAAATGGATAGGCATAAATAGAGTATTCTCCAGAAGATATGCGCGTATCCACGCCCACCGCCTCCGAGCCAGTATTACAAAAACTGGCTTTAACGTGATAGAAGCAGATGTCTCTTAGAGTAAGCCCTGCCATAAAGCCTAGGATTCGCTTAAGTAGGCCCCCACCACGTCCGCGCCCGTGCTGCCGAAGGAAGTCAGACTAAAGACCGTTATCTTACTTTGGGCGAGCGACGAGGGCACTCCCCCTATCCAGCGCCAGGACCCATCCGCTGAAAACGTGGTTTGAACCGATGGTATGATCTCCACCGTTACGGACCGCCCCAACCCGTAATTGCTACCTGTGAAGTGAATAGTCGTCCCTGTGGCTGTGACCACCCGATAACCCGCCCCCGCAAAATCCAACATCTCAGTGCCGGCATAAATCATCTGGTCCACGCCAAGAAACACGTTGGGACAGGTAAGGGTGCCCGTCATCGTGTCGCCGATGCGATCCACTTTGCCATCAGCCGTGGCCTGGGCCACCGATGCCGCCAGCGTTCCAACCCAAGCGGTAGACAAAGCCACCCAGGCCATGTTGCTGCCCGTCGTGGCCAGATTGTAGGCGTTGGTGCCCACGTTCGTTCCGATAGCGGCCAAATTGTAGGCAAACTGAGCTAGGTCGTAAGCGTTGGTGCCCACGTTGGTGCCAATAGAGGCGAGGTCGTAGGCGGCCTGGGCTAAAGTTCCAGCATAGACTACCTCGCGCCAGCTAGCGTTGTCCGTGCCCCCAACCAAACGGTACAACATAGCCGTCGTCCCTGCCACCCAGCAGGTCATGCCCTCTCGACGCCGGTCATCCGTAATCGCATCACGCTCTTCCAGGAACGCCACGCTTTGATGCCCACCTTGCATCTGGTTGGTGTCACCGATCGAAAACGTGTTCGCGGTGTCGCCGGTGGTTATCTGGGCGGCTATGACTGTACCTGGGATCTGCGCCATATTATGAAATGGTTATGATGTACGTTCCCGTCAAAAGGTTGTTGGACCGGTAAATGTCGTACGATTCGGAATAACCCGAAGCGTTCACGAAGGCACGCGTCACCAAGGTCCACGCCGTATTGAGCAGGCCGTTGACCGTAAAGGTGGCCGCTCCCCATGCTGCTGGATACGCAAAGTAGACGTACTCCGCCGACGATGTGATCGTTCTAGTTTGTGCCCTACCGGTGGAAAATTCGCTGCTCAGCGCCAGGATCTGCCCGTCGGTAAGCGTCGTGCTGCTGTTGGTTCCCCAGTAACGTTTCTGGCGGAAATAGACGGTTGTGCTGCCCGTAGCGGTATTTCCGCCGTCGCTGGCCGTCAAGGCATAGGTTCGATCCGTGGTATAGGTTCCGGTCTGGGTGTAGGTCCTGAGCGCCACCGCCAACGATCCAATGCCCTGGCTGATCGATTGGGACACAATGGCCACGTTGTAGGCCCAGTCCAACCTCACGCTGCTAACGGTTGATCCTTTCTCCACCACGCCCACGTTATTGGTGAAGCTGGTGACAGCGGGGGCCACGTAAAACAGGGCATCCAGGGCCGCCCCCACAGTTGGATACGGCCCAGTGTAGGGCACGTGCACCGCATTGATCTGGCCTGGATTCGTGCCCCAGTCCACGTGCCATTCATGGATGACGTGCGTGCCGTCCTCCAGCCACGTGCCCGAAGTGGCTGCATCGTAGGCCAGCTGTGCCAGCGATCCTGCCGCCAGGGCTATATAGTAAATCTCCTCGCAAGTGACGTTGAACTGGCCCAGATCGGTTAGATCGACCAGCGATGACCAATTTTCGTCCACCACGGAAGACGGCGGGTAACCCGATACCGACCGCAGCGCGATGTACAGAGAAGTCTGGTAAGCCACGACATTGTTCTGGGCATAAGATGTCGTGCCAGCCCACTCGCCCTTGTCAGTGAGGATAAACCCAGCTATCTCCCGGGTTTCGTTGTCCAGGTCGATGAAGGCGTACTCGTGGCTGGGAATAAGTTGCAACATAGTCTATATCGCTAGGTAAGCCTTTATGGCGTCCTCGGTGCTCGATATTTGGCTGGTGGTTAAAACAGCGTTGTAAACCAGCAGCAGGGCTAGGCTTCCTTGTAGAGACCTAGTATAGCCACGATCGTCAGAAAAAGTGCCAGCTACCGCACTGGCATTGGTCGTAGCCGTTACTACTGCCATATTGAATGGGCGGCTAGCCCCCCTTCCACAGGCAGTTTTGTCTATTCTAAACACATCAATCTTAGGGGAATATGTAGCATCAAAACATCCAACCGTCGATCCCGAATGAAAATCGTAGTATGTTGCGTCACCGAGAAGAAAAATGTAAGCGGACACAGCCGTGAAACTTACTGCCCAGAATACCGTTCGAATGGTGGTTAACTGCGTCGTAAACGAGTAAGTCACGCTCGACAACGGAAATGTCAAGGTTCGTCTGGTGCCCACCGTAAGCGTAGCCCTCTTGGCCAGCGTGGTCTGCTTCCAGTGGTTGTTGTTTCCGCTCAAGTCTTTCACCCCGTAAACAATGTCGCCAGTCTTAGTAGCCAAGGTCACCAAGTTGTCGGTATAGGTCGTCTTAGGGTTGTTGATGTCTATAAACATCAACAGGTTTGAAGTCACCACCGGCACAAAGCCATTATCTGGCCGCTGGTTTAGACTGTATCGCCTAACCCCCCGCGTAAGCGTTCGGGCAACCGTAAGTGTATTCGAAGTAGACAATGGCATCAAAATATTACCGGTAGTCCTGCTCGCAAACAGGACCATTGTACCCGTTCGGCCATTCCCAGAATAGTCGGCAGCTGGTCCGTATCCCTCGTCAAAATGGTACCCTAAGGTTAGCGCACTATTCCAAGGGGATAGCGTTATGTCACCCGATGCTCCTAGCCCATTATTGTACAGAACGGATAGTTCCGCCGCACTCAGGCACCGGTTAAAGATCATGAACTCGTCTATTTTCCCAATAAAAGAACTGGCGTTAGACCCTTGGCATACCTGAGTAGTCGTACTCCCGCTTAGCGTAGCGTAGGCACTTGAGTTTCCCATATCAACATTGTCAAGATAGCACTTAATAGCAGATCCGTTGTCTGTCACAACCAAAAAATGCCACGCGGCATCATTTTTGGCATTGCTGGTAGTGGTTAGAATTGTCGCAGGTGTACTATTGGTCATCGTAATTTTACCCGCTACAGCACTTGATCCGTACCTAAGATTTTGAGTGCCGGCACCCAAAAGAATATTGTTGTTGGTAATAGACCCAGTAAAATACAACCACATGGCTATCGTAGTGGCAGCACCAAAAGTAACAGTGGAAAAAGTAACATTATCGCGACCGTCTGCCGTGGGGAAATTCGCCGCTCGTCCGTAAGGAACAATGGGAGTGTACGCAGAAAGAAGCTTTCGGCGCTTACGGCTTAAATAAGTTACCGGCATCGTCATACGTCTACGTGGTGATTGTGTTTACAAACCCATCGATGAGAATAGTGCCGGTGCTCGCGCTGGTGTAGCAACTCACTATTATTCCGCTGCCAGCTAGGCGGCCATCCATGATGAGCGACCGACCCGCCTGCGACGAAATGATAGCCTCGCAGTCATGCTGTCCCAGAACTGTTCCTCCCCAAAGAGTTGTTAGTGTGGCTGCCGACGCCGTAGGATTGGTTGCGTAAAGCCAAACCTCGTCCATGGCACCTCCCACAGCTGTGGCGGTATGAACTGTAGTCGCGGTTGCCGTGCCCGTAGTCGTAATAACGATGGCCTTCCCGTACGAAGAGGCACTCAGATAATTTTTAGTGTAAGTTGCCATAGCCTATAAAAATACCTGCATGTTTAGGATATCTATGCCACCTGACGCCGTGGAGGTGATCGTTATGGATGTCGAGTCACTTGTCATGGAGATATTAGTCCCTGGGCTCAAAACCTTAAGCGGCAAGTTTGTGCCCGAAGTAGCCAGCGCCAATCCATAATTGCTCCCCGCCGCATTGGACAGCGCATAGGCGCTGCTCGTTCCCGTGCCACCCGTGGAAGAAATCGTTATTGACGTGCTGTCACTCTCAATGGATACGTTTGACCCAGGCGTAATGACCTTGATGGGCAAGTTATTTCCACTGCGCGCGACTGCCAAACCATAGCTGCTGCCTGCGGCATTGGTCAGTACTATGGCGTCGGCCGTACTTGTTCCAACCCAGGCAGTGGACAAAGCTACCCAAGCCATGTTACTACCGGTGGTGGCTAGGTTGTAAGCATTGGTTCCGACGTTGGTCCCGATACAGGCCAGAGAATAGGCTGAATTTGCAGCGGTAGTACCGGCCCAGGCAGCAGCCAATGCCAAAGACGCTGCATCGGTTCCGGCCCACGCCGCAGTAAGAGCAGCGCTCGCCGACAAGGTGCCAGCCTGTGCCAGGGCATAGGCAGAAGATGCCAGAGCGTAGGCCGCCCCTGCCGAAGTCCCTGCCGAGGCTAAATCGTACGCCTGCTGCGCCAGGTTAAGGGCGTTGGTGCCCACGTTGGTCCCAATGCAGGCCAGGTTGTAGGCAGAAGTGGCAGTACTAGATGAATTGCCCGCATTCGTTCCCACCCAGGCGGTAGACAGAGCCACCCAAGCCATGTTACTGCCTGTCGTGGCTAGGTTGTAAGCATTAGTCCCGACGTTGGTTCCGATACAGGCCAGATTGTAAGCAGCGGTGGCCGTGCTCGATGAGTTACCAGAATTTGTGCCGACCCAGGCGGTGGACAGGGCAACCCAGGCCATGTTACTGCCCGTCGTAGCCAAGTTATAGGCGGCGGTGCCAACATTGGTGCCAATACAGGCCAAAGAAAAAGCTGCATCTGCCGAAGTCTGCGCCCGTGAAGCCGCCGATGTTCCCGTCCAGGCAGTAGTCAAGCCCGCATAGGCCGTTATCGTCGCCGATGCTGCGGCCAGCGTCCCCGCCCAAGCCGTAGAGAGCGCTGTGCTGGCGGCGCTTGTCCCCGCCCAAGCCGTGGTTAAAGCCGAACTAGCCGCACTTGTTCCCGTCCAAGCCGTCGTTAGGGCGGTATTTGCCACGCTTGTTCCGGCCCAGGCTGTGGTTAGGGCAGAATTCGCGGTGCTTGTTCCCGTCCAAGCCGTCGTTAGGGCGGTATTTGCCTTGCTCAGCGCGTTGGCAGCCGCCGATGTGCCCGTCCAAGCCGTAGAAAGGGCCGTGCTTGCCACGGATGTACCGTTCCAGGCGGTAGAAAGCGCTGTGCTGGCCACCGACGTGCCGGTCCAAGCCGTGGACAGCGCCGTATTGGCCTTATTCAGGCTGTCAGCAGCGGCGGCTGTGCCTGTCCAAGCCGTAGAGAGGCCCGTGTTGGCCTTGTCCAGTGCATTCGCTGCGTCTGACGTACCCGTCCAAGCCGTAGAAAGGGCCGTGCTCGCCCAGGAAGTCCCCACCCAGGCAGTAGAAAGGGCCGTGCTTGCCAAATTTGTGCCCGTCTGGGCCAGAGCGTACGCGCTATTAGCCACGCCCAGGGCTGCTCCTGCCGTTGTCCCAGCCGTGGCCAGGTCATAGGCCTGCTGCGCCAGGTTAAGGGCGTTGGTGCCCACGTTCGTGCCCACCGAAGCCAAAGTCCAAGCCGATTGTGCCAGCACCGACGGGTAAGCCCCACTGAGCACCATGATCTGGGTCTGATCCGCCAAGTTGCTGCCAGATCCCGCCAGCGCGTAGGCCTGCGCTGCCAAATTGCTACCTGACGAGGCCAGGCTGTAAGCGTTGGTGCCGACGTTGGTGCCAATTATGGCGATGTCGAGTGCTTCCTGCGCCAAACCGCGCGCCCCAGCGGCGGCCCCTGTCCCCGTCCAAGCCGTAGTCAACCCGGCATAAGCAACTGATCCTGCCACCGATGCCAGCGCTGTTCCTGCCCAGGCTGTGGTCAGCGCTACCTGCGCCTGCGCTGTTCCAGTCCAGGACGTCTCCAAAGCCTTGTTCGCCGTGGATTGCGCCCTGGCGGCATTGCTGATCCCAGTGCCTGCGGCCTGGAGCGCCGCACTTGCCACGACATAAGCCAAATCAGCGTAGATGTAGGCGTTGGTGCCCACATCAGTTCCAATGGCGGCCAAGGCGTAGGCGTTTGTGGCCATGGACGTGCCCGCCCAAGCTGCGTACAAGGCATTTGTGCCGTTGACGAAAAGCTCATCGGTCAAATGCGTGCCTGGCTCTGGCTCTGGCCAGGGAGGTTCGTCGCCATCGCGGATCTTGACCAACGAAGACCACTTCTTTGGTTGGCTGCGCGGGGGGATGTACAATGGCGGAACCGCTGTATTGTCAATGATGGCAATGTACCGCCCATTGCCATAGTCTACCGCGTCCAGCAGCGCCGAGGAATACGCCGTGTAGGCCGACCACGTGCCCGTGTAATTGTAGTCGTTGGCGTCAACCGTAACCTGGTTACGACTGGCATCAGAATAAACGTAAACGGCTAAGCTCATGTGCCAAGGGACGCATCCAGTTGAAAGATCAGCACCAGATCGTTGCGCACCACGAACGCTGCCCGCAGGCTATAGCCTGCCGCCCGCTGCAACTCGCACAGATCCACGATGCGCCTATCCAGTGACAGCGTGGCGTCCGCCAAAGGAAGGCGAACAACGTTGGTAGACTCGTCCATAAACTACGGGGTAATCAAACCCAGGTTGGCCAGATCCGTGCTGACGGTCTTGACTTTATCGGGGGTTAGTTTCGGATCGACCAAAAAGGCCTTGAAACTGGCGTAGCCACTCTTGCGGGCCACGGCGTCAAAGGCCTCCTTCTTGTCCGACGCCTGGTAAGCCTTGGCCAGCGGCACCGCATTTGACACGGCAATGGCATCAGGCGACGGAATGTTTTGGATCGCGGCCAGGGCTGCTGGGCTGACCTCGCCCTCCGCGTTCTTGGCAAACATCAGGGCCGCCCCCGGCTGCTTCACTGCGTTTTCACCCACCGCCAAGCGCTGATAAACAAGGCCACCTTTGAACATGTTCTCCATACGCAGCTCGACCAGGACGTCGGGCACGACCAGCGTGCCTAGGCTGTTCGTACTGATTGGCACCGAGGCAAATTCCGCCCGCGCGTAGCCCAGTTTGGCCTCGTACATGGTCGTCGTAGGATTTTCGGCCACGGATATGCCCAGCACCGTGCCCGTGTTGACAATGACGGTGTGCGGAGTCGAACAGCCCGCAATCAGCACCAGCACCGCTAAAAGAAACAAGACTAAGTTTTTCATTTTACCTCAATGACGACGTTGCTGTTGGTTGGCACCTCGATGGTTGTCTGCGAGGCATATCCCGCCGCGCACGTTCCTGGGGCTTCCCGGCAATACAGGCCCAGCACGCGCGCACGGGTCACCGTGGCTCCAGAAGCGGTTTTGTTTACGCTGACCACGCCAAAACCCAAGATGACATGATGCACCGTCCCGTTCCTCTCCACGGTGCAGCCCACCAGTAAAAACAACAGCACAGCGGCTAGCAACTTCGTCACGCTCTAAATAGCGGCGTGGTCAGGCCAAGTAAGGATTGCGGTAACTGACGTAGCCCCGGGGAATACCGTTGATGTGGAGGGCAACGCCTGCCAGATTTCTCCATGAGCGCAAACAATGCCGAAGAACGTCGTAGCAGTTCCAATTTTGCTGAACAGGTCGTTCTTTGTCGAGATTTCCAAAACCTTGGGACAGAAGCAGAACGACGATCAGTTTTCCCTTTCCAAGCTCGCCATTCAAGGGCCATATACTGACCAACTTGATTCGGTGCTTGCCTAGCAGCCTCCTAAACTTACGACCGTTGTCAATCACCTCGCCTGAAGACGGGCTTAGATCAAGCTTTATGCCCTTGATGAATTTCTTGGCGGTGCCGGGCCTGAACTTGATCGGGTCATTAAGGGGCAAAGGCAACTGCTCTTGGGCTTCTGTCCGATATCCGACGAGGTACTTGCGCTTTATTTCCTCCAGGTCGTACCCGCTTATGAAAACGCCCGTGTCCACAAAGGTAACCTGGGTCTCGCGGCCCAGGGGCAATCCGTGGCCGGTAGACGCGTCGAGATCTTTGAGGTCGTAAATTGTGGCGTCGCCTTCATTCTTGACCCACCCCTTATCCGACCAGTAGCGCCAAACAAAACCACAGCGCGGGTTGGGGGAGTGGAACATCCCACTTAGCCTGACAAGGTTGGACGGACGCTGAGCCCTGATGAAATCAGCCGCCGAACCTTTCTGGAACGACTCTGGCTGGTAGCCCGGGATGTACCGCTTTTTCCAGTAGGACAGCACGGGAGCACCGCCTGCTATCGTTCCGCCATCCGCACCCACGATCTCAATAGCCTTGGTTCCTTTGGGCAAAGGTTCTTCCAGGTTGCGCAGATCTGTGGTGCTGGCCGACTTTGTCCAAGTCCAACACTTGTCCAGCCACGACCAGTAAGTTACACCGGCGTAGCTCCACGGACCCAGCAGTCGGCACCGCACCGGTCTGTCGCGCTTAAAGAAATCTTTGGCCATGCCCTCGAACGCCATTTTGCGATCCGTGAGCACTGGGGGATCAGACCTAAAAAACCTGCGGATGAGATGCTGGGCTTGCCTCTTGGCTTGTGTTCGCTTCAGCCACTTAACCCTCGGTATTACAGCGGCCATGACGTACCGCAGCAGCCGCATAAACCAATCCACCTCGTGAGAGGACTCCGAACAGAAAGTTGTATCGTAGTACCTGAGCCATAGTCTCATATGGTGGTTTTGTGCCCCGCTGTCTGGCCGCCAAACAGTCAAAGAGCCTCCCCACCCGTCGTCCCCTGTAAAGTAAAATTCATCGCATACGACTTTTCCGTTATGGACAGGCGCTTCAACTTTGAACATTACCAGGCCCAAGCGCCGCAACTTCGTCCTGGCCTCCGAACCAGGCAGCGCTTTAAAGAAATCCTTGGCCATGCCCTCAGCCACCTGCTCCGTCCTGGGCAAAATCGGGTAGAAATTCCAATTGCCTCGGCTGTCCCCCTCCTCGATCTCACCTTGTTCGATCAGGGCAGCCAGCGCGCGATGCGCGTTCTCCGTGCTTGACCGGCAGTCCTTGTAATCGTCCAACTGCGCAATTTGGCGGGTCCCCTCCTTGCGCAAATGCTTAAGCCAAAAACGCATGAGACGGACGATAAGCGGATAATCTCCGTAAACGTGATACAACTGAGATCCACGAACAACAAGCTCGCCAAATTCGGCTTTTATGCCCAGATGCCAGTGGTCGCTGCCATCCAGCCACCTGAGCACAGACGGCTTGGGGCCAAGGCCTTTGATAAAGTCCCTAGCCCCACCTTCCAGAATGGAATTGCCTTTCATCCCCACCTGCGGACCTTGTCGGGTTAGATTAGAATAATCTTGGGGTCAACAGCGTAGTCGATACCGTCGAATCTGCCATACCCGATTTGCTGGCAATCACACTAAACACAGACGAAACAGTAAACACTGGCACAACCTCGCCAGTGTAGGCTATCCAAGACCCTGGCTGTTGCCCAACAGGCGCAATGTTGTAGTAGAGCTTGGCCCCTGTAGTGGCACAACTACAGGTAATATTAGCCCAGTTATACGGCGTAGAGCCTTCAGGACCACCCATTACAAAGTGTGGTGTGCACTGAATCTGTGGCGTCGCCACCTGTGGCGGCACTACTCCAGGCCATGGATAAGTTAGCGTAGTGACAACCTCGACTGGAGCCTCTTCCATGCCAATCTTGTACGCAAACGCGTTTATGATCACCGGGTAGGTGCAAGCGACGTCGAGCGCAGCGCTGTAAACACCAAACGGCGACGTTGGCTGCCCCACCATCGTAAGCTGGTAGTAAATCGTGGCCCCAGAAGTAGCGCAGCTGAGCGTAACCCGGGCATAGGCCTGGCCAGGATAACCGGGCACGCCAGCCACCAGGTGATATTCCGTAGCATAGGTCGGCGATGCCACATAGGCCAACGGCGTTATGCTCATGTGCAAGCCGTTCACCTCGGTATCTGTCGTCACGTTCACCAAGCTGGCCTTGCGGGGCACCGCTGTAAAGGTGCCGTACATGTCATAATAGGTGCCCGGGAACATTGCGCCTGTCCAACCGTAAGGCACTTCGAATCCGAACTCGCTGGCGCAGACAGTCCCTTCGTAAACGCCTGGGGCTGTAACTGTTCCATAAAAGATGGGCACAGCAGGATGTGTTCCAGCGTAAGTCCCCTGCGCGTAGGCTACGCCTGCGTACACCCCTGGAGCCGAAAAGACCGTGTAGGGAGATGCCGCTACGTGGCCGTAAAGCACAACTTTACGAGGATGAAGCGGCGGAGCGGGGCAAATTGCGGGATCAAACCCCGGCGGCGAGTGGTGACGCTTTTCAAAATTAAATTCGTTCATATCTTAAATACGCAGACGAATCAGTAGCGCTGGTCGGGCGGAACCTCATAAGCCATGCGCGTCATTTTGCGATTAGGGTAGTAAAGATCGGGCCTTACGCACTTTTTGAAAAAGTCATCCCAGGAAAGCATAATACCGGCAACGCCTACGATTTCGACATGGGTAGAATCTTCTTTGGGAACCTTCCTAACTCCAAAGGAACTCACGGTCCGTCCAGGTGGAACGTCCCAGAAACTGCCTACGCGCATATGATCGCTGCCGGTAACAGCGTAGTACGCATCGTCTTCCTTATTCCATCTCGATGGACCCATGCGGAAAAGAACATGCGTGCCAACATTAACCTCGTCCTTGCTCTTGAACCGCATATCCGAGACATGCGCCCACCGGTAGGCATCGTCCTTCTTTTTAGAGGCAACAATAAAGTCTTTGGCGGCCTCGCCCAGTATTCTGGCCACGGTGTAATTCACACCCTAAATACCAACGACTAGCCATCGTAGCAGCCACAGGGCACCTCAACATCACCCTCCCACTGGCAGGCATTGGGCTCCTGCGCCTTGGCCGAGGCTATGAACTCCGTCCAACTGAAACGGCGGCCAAGGCCCTTCACGGTGATCAGGTTTTCTTTGGCATTGGCCTCCATCGCCATGGCCCTGGCCAGCAATTCAGGGTTCTCCTTGGCCAGATGAAGAATGTCGGGCTTGGTCATGCTGGGGCAGTTGCCTGTTACGATCTGATCCGCCAGCGCGAAGCGCTCAACCCCGGGCACAACGGCACAATAGACGTGCTCAGAAATACCTAAGCGCCGAACCCGGACAACTCGCCAGTATCGATTTACCGAATCATCTCTGGCGCAGCCTTTCTCGACTCTTTGCCTATGGTGATCCAACAGCCAAAAATCGAGGGGTAGATCCGCTGCCGACAACGTAAGCCTGAAAAGTGTAGATATTCCACCAAAACCCTTGCGTTGGCGCGGTACCACATCACCACACCGCACACCAAGCATATGGCAGACATCTCGGGCAAAGCGCAAATTAGCTTCCACTGAAGATTCCAAACTGGCACAGCCCTTTTTGCTCACGCTGCCATCCGCAGCAAAATAACCAGCCAGCCAGCCCAACAAAAAGCTGGAGCATTCGCCCAACGGAGGAAGTCGTTTCCAAAAGCAGGGTATCTCGGCTGCCACGGGCACGCTTTCGCCGCCCGGCAATTTATCCTGGGTAAGAGTGCAGTTGCTGAACCACTTCAGCATTGCTTTGTCCTTTTCTCCGTAGAAACGTAAACGAACTGGCCTGTTGGCCAAAGTAGAAGAGCCATCCCCGAAAACAAAACCTTGGGCTATTCCAAAGGGGCTGGGCACAGGCCGAGTAGAAGCACCTTCACGCCCTATCGTTGGCCTAAAGCATAGCCCAAGTGCGTCTCCATAGTGCGCCCGCCTATCGTTGGAGGCTCTCAAATCCAAGGTTGGCACAACGCTTCCATCAGTCTTCACCCAGCGATGCTCTGCGGTGCAGCGAATGATTTTCGTGCGATTGCCTCTTCGAAGTTCGAGCGCATACAGCTCCTGCACGCCAAAATCTCTAACGGCTACTTTTTGCCATGTTCCGCGTGTTTGATATTCGTTGGCTCCATGCTCACCAGTCTTAAAATGGCCGTTTTTCCACGGTACCAGTAAGGTTTGCTCGCTGCCCGCAAGAACCTTAATCGGTCGCAAACCTGCATCAGTCATGACCTCCGTCTCACCAGCCAAACAGAAGAAGCAAGAACTTTTTACAGGCACAAACCCCGCTGCCTTCACCACTTCCTCGCACTTGTCGCGGTCCCAGTCCCACTCCACCAGTGGGTACCAGTATTCGTAATCGCGGTGCTCGAAGTCCTTAGCCCGGCGCTCTTCCCCTGCGTCGTAACCAATAACCTTGATCAACCTGTGCCCCGTATCCAACGCCTGGCGCGCAGGCTCGTAGTGCCTGACAAATTTCTCCTGCGCCCGAATCTTGTACTTCTCCGAGCAGGTTTTGAAGCCGTACGCGATAGAGGGCAGCATCTTCTTGCGTAGGCAATTTTCCTCCAGGGTCTCGGGCATGCCACCCTTCTTGACGGTGATGATCTCGGGCATGCCGTGGGCAGCCAGCCAGGCAGAAAAATTGGAGATGTGAGCGTAAACGCCGGGCACTTCCCCGCCCGTATCTGAAAAGAGGATAAGGCCTGGCCGAATGCCCTTGCGAACAAACTCGATGAGCAGCGCCGTGGAATTGACCCCACCGCCGTAAGCCACCACGACAAAACGCCCCGCCGTATCCGCTTCTTTTACGATCACACCCTTAAGAACAGGGCATGGTCCAAATACAAAAATCAGACACACATCGTAAACGTTTTACTCTTCGTGTGGCATCTGGCATTCTGGCTTACCGATCTCAAACCATATCTTCTCAGTATAGCGCTTCGCCGCGTACGCGTTATCAAAGCGCCAATGCAGGTATAGCCTGCGGAAACAGTCCATGCCCCGTACCCAGGACACGTACCATTCCCCGGTCGTCGCCTGCCTAACGATTGCCGCAGGATCGTAAGAGTCAAAATCTGCGTCGAAGGCTACCCATTTCTTGCCTAACAAGCTCCACCTGAGCTTCGAGCCCAGGCCCTTGATGAAATCTTTCGCCTTCATCTTGGCACCTCATAGGTCACAGCCTGGCCCGACCGTCCCTTGCAGGGCATACCCAAATCATCTGCTGCCCCGTGGAACTCTGAATGGGCGTCCACTACAATCAGACCTGGGTGCAGCAACTGAATCATCTTGCGAATTACGTTTTTGGCCATCGCCCGATCATCGTCGATGTCAGGAGGAATCACTTTGAGCCCGCTTAAAAACAGCGTTCCGTACTGCGCACGCACCAAGAAAGTGGCATTATGCAATCGGAACAAATAGTACATGCTTGTACCGGGCACAAACCCGTTAACGGGCTTAGGCGTCTCCTCTCTGTCTATCTTCTTAAAAAAGTCCTTGGCCGAACCTTCGCTAACAACACTTGAAGTATTGCCTACGGCGGCTATCCTTTCTCTCGTTTGGTTATCTAGTCCAGGACAGTGATAGAACGCCCCGTACCCAATGCTGGTGACGCTATTGGGGATTGTGACGCTGGTCAGGCTGGTGCAGCCATTGAACGCATGGTTCCCAATGCTGGTGACGCTGTTTCCTATCGTGACGTTGGTCAGGCCGGTGCAGCTATTGAACGCATGGTCCCCGATACAGGTGACACTGTCGGGGATCGTAATGCTGGTCAGGCTGGTGCAGAGATTAAACGCCACTTCCCTGATGCTGGTGACGCTGTTGGGGATCGCAATGCTGGTCAGGCCGGTGCAGCCATTGAACGCATGGTCCCCGATACAGGTGACGCTGTTGGGAATTACAACATCTCCTCCTGGTCCGGTATATTTTACAAGGACTCCGTTCTGGATTTTAAATCCAACCATGTGGCGTGTGCCTAAGATGAAGTTCCTAGCCGAACCTTCGTTTACATCCCGGCCCTGAACGATGTCCATCTGGCGCTGCTCGGTCTTCAAAATATCCTTCCACACGCTTGCCAAATAACGCACGAGCTCTTCCCGGGTAAACACCTTGTCTGGTATTGGCCCCATATTGTAGCGGATAGGCCATTTCACTATGGCCCACGCGTCATACCTTTCTCCCGCAGGCACAATCAAACTTGTTGAAATGTGCGCCAGCGTTCGGCTGTAGCGGTTATTAGTCACCGGGCCTTTAAAAGGCTGCACGTAGTAAGCCGTCCACTCAGCATAGCTGCCTGTGGGAGAAAGGTAGATGTTCTCGGTCCACCTGTTTTCTGCGCTCGCCTTGATGAAATCCTTGGCTACGCCTTCAGCCACTACGCCTTCATTTACGCGCGCAGGCGGCGCAGGCATTACCAGCCAGGTCCACATGGATCGGTTTAATTTCGGATCAAACGGGAAGTTCTTTTCCTGCGCGTTTATGCGCTTAAGCAAGCGTTTGGCTCGGCGGATCACCGTGGCCTTATCGGGATCTGGCATTCCCATTCCTTGGCCTGTGTTTCTCCACTGGAAGAACGCAGCGTAGTTTTGTCCTGTAACGTCCTCAACATCCTTATCGACCTCGTAGGACCACATTGGCATTGCCTTGAAAAAATCCTTGGCTGCGCCTTCGGCCACCTTGTCTTTGACCGGAAAGATTAGCCACTGCACCTTGCCCGGTGTCTCCGCTTGATACTTGATGCCAAGCTGGTCTAGGGCCTGCTTTACCCCTTCTGAATCCCAGGTGGCCATGTTGGGCAGCTGATCAGGCAATCTGCTGAGTTCCAGCCGTACGGCCCGAATAAACCTGACCCAATTGGCCACATTGCCTGGGTCCACCGCGTAAATGCCTTGGTCGGACAACTTGTACACTCTGGCCGATCCCCATATCGATTTAAAGGCAAAATAGAAGCCAGTCGTTGTGCCCAAAGACCCTACGCCTTGGCTCTGGATGAAGTTTTTGGCCAGACCCTCCATCTTCGGATAGCAATTCTTCTGCACGTAGGCTTTAACTTCTTCCGCCGTTTTGAACAGCAAATGGTTGTAGCTCTCCTTGCGCATGAGACCCCGCATCCAAACAATTTGAAAACCGCCAATGGCCCGCACTACCTCCGCGTACAGCGCTGTCTCCCAAGGCACATCGGGGTCAAACAGCACCCAGGGCGTGAACTGCGTGCTCCAGAACAGCCGTTTGCCCCTGCCGATCTTTTTGAAAAAATCCTTAGCGGTCATCGATTCTTCCCCAGGCAGACTTGCCATAGCTGAACCACAGCATCTCCGCGTGCTTCTTGGCTGCCTCCACGGTTTTGAACACACGGGCGAGGCGTCGATCATTCTCGTCTACCCCTCTAAGATAGGTAACCTTGTAATAAAGCCCACCACCACGGCTGACTGTCGCCACCCAACACGCGTCGTTATCGATGCCAAAAGCACCCCGTGGACCATTACCATACCATCCCAGATGGCGGCCAACGCCCATGATGAAATCCTTAGCGTTCATTGGCTTGCCCTCCAAATAGGCTTGCCATACCTGAACCACAGCGTCTCCGCGTAAATTTGGGCTGCTGTAAGGGTTTTGAACGTACGGCGTCGATCATTCTCGTCTACCAATCTAAGGTAGGTGATCTTGTAACGAAGTCCAACACGGCTGACTGTCGCCACCCAATTCGCTTCGGGATCGATGCCAAAAGCACCCCATTCAATTTGATACCCGCCAATCCGTACTACCTCCGCATACAGAGCCGTCTCTCGGGGCACGTCGGGGCCAAACAACAACCGAGGCGTAAACTGCGTGCTCCAGAACAGCCGTTTACCCTTGCCGATCTTTTTAAAGAACTCTTTGGCCTTCACTAGACGTTTACTCCTGCCTGCGCCTGCATCGCTCGAACCACGTTTTCTCCGCGTAAATCTTGGCCTCGCCCATCGTTCGGAAGGTAAAGAGCCACTTCTTATCCCAATCCGACAGGCTTCGGCCCAACACGTAAGTCACAACGAACCTGTCCGGGGCCTCGCATCGGACAGAAGCCGCCAAGCCAAACTCGGGATCGTAGCCATGCATCAGGTGCCCTCTACCTGTCCAGTCCAGATGCCGCCCCATCTGCACAATGAAATCTTTGGCCTTCATACTAGGTTCTCCCTCCAGATAGGCTTTCCATAGCGGAACCAAAGCCTCTCCCCATATTTTTTGGCGGCTTCCCTAGTTTTGCACGCCCTGGGCCACTGACGAGTAACCGGGTCGTCGAAACCCTTAACGTGCGTAACTACAAATTGAGACCCAATGTGCTTTACCGAAACCACCCAACCTGCGTTATTGTCATAGCCCAAGTCTACCCTAGGACCATCTCGCCACTCCAGGCGCTGCTCCGAGCTCAGATTCATGATGAAATCTTTGGCCAAACCTTCCTGCGCTGGTGGCCTCGATGGCTTGGGCAACGGCCTGCCCATGTGAAGTGCCAGCAAAGCCTCGGCTGCCTCCCAAGCTGACGGCCAGGCCTCGGGCACGTGCCTGTTGGCCCAGCCCGTTGTTTTGATGATGCGCCACCAGCCAGGAGGACAGGTGTCCAGCCAGTTCTCGGGATCGTCTACGCAATGAAGCACGCCCAAAAAGGTGTTTTGGCCCTGAATTGTGGCCCAGACGTCCCTGAAGGCGTAGTTGGCCGCGCCTTCCCATCCAGGAGGATGGCGAATGGTCAGCTTCTCCCGGCCTACGCCTAGGATGAAGTCTTTGGCCGTGCCCTCTTGCTGGAACGCCTGCCGGTACCGCTGCTGACCCATGGCGTAGAGGACCTGCTTAAACCACAGCCGCTCCGCATCCCGCTTGGCTGCCTCCAGCGTAGGATAACCAATGTTGGGCAGCGCAGAACCTGGTATGCCCCTAATCGCGTGGATATAAAAGACATCCTGCTTGTTAGGGAAAATATCCAGGGACGAATGCTGGACGATAGCCGCCAGATCCGGCCCAGAGTAGCCCCGGCTAGCCTTGACCCCGATTGGGTCATCTTTCCACGTTAGTCGCTTCCACTGGCCGAGAAAAAAGTCCTTGGCTGTGGACTCGGTGGTTGGACGCCTGAGAGACGCAAGCCCGCGCAGCCTTTTCCTCGTCGGTAGATCAAGTCGGTGGAGAATCTGGATCACAGGCACTTTGTGCGTGTAACCCCAGGACTCATGGAAAACAGTCTGCCAAGCAAGGCGAGGCGCACTCTTGATGAAATCTTTGGCCCTGGGATTCATCATTCCCGGTCGCGCCAGAAAGGCGCGTTGCTCACTGCCCACTCCCAGCTTTTATTACGTGCGGCTCTACCACCACGATATTCCCAGCGGTAAGAGGGAGGCGCGTAGTCAGAATCAAGGCCCGTAGTGCGCCCTTCGGCTTCATCTGCTTCATTCCCAGAAAAATCTTCCCCCTCGTTCATAGCGTACTCCACGACCTCCAGCATCCAAAGCCACTGGCCTGGGGTAACCCCGCGCGGAGGCGGAGGGGCACTATGACGAAGGCTGATGACAGCAAAGGCAGTGTCTGCCGCAGAGCCGACCCGGAACCAGGTAACGGGCACGTCCACGATGCAGGCGGGAGCACGCGGCCCGATCCAAAACCTAACCACATCCTTGGGCAGCGAGGCCTGATGGGCACGCTTAATGAAACTCTTGGCCGATTCAGGCGAATCAGCTTCCAGCAACCGTGCCACCAGGTCATGCGCTATGCCCATGCCCTAATTACTGACCACCCACACTCACTCAGCCAAACCGTAAAACGCCAAACTTTAATGCTGCTCGGGCACGGATCGGGCTACGCTAAGCAGCACGCGCAGATATGTGCACCATAAACGAGTGCTCCCAGGGCTCTCGTGCCTTACCCTTTGCGCCCGGCACGGTAGAGACAGGCGCAAATCAATTCGAGGCTGGATCACCGTCAGGCAAGCTCATCAGCGCTACAGACCCATCTTTTATCGCAAACGTATGCACTCCAGGTGGAAGCGTTGACAAGGTTAACTTGGACATCAACCCGGCTACCTGCGCTTTTATGGAATCAGGCAGCTCGTCCGGTAAACGGATGGGCGGCTTGCCCTCCAGGAATGCCAACACCGTCTTGGACTTGGCCCCTTTTGCTAAAGAGGACTGGGCCATCTTGTCAAAGCCCACCCCCACCCCCTCCTCCGCCCCCGCCGGGCAAAAGATCCGAAACCACGCCTGGCGCATGATCTTGCTCGCCGACTCGTCAAGCATGGCAAGTGCCGCCGTCATTAGCACAGCAGCCGCCGTGTTGTCGCGGCGCAGAATGCGCGCACCTGCGTCCATGCACAGCCCGACGCATACGGGGACACGGTCATTGCGCTCCAAGCGCATGGCTGTCGTCAACTGCATCACATGCTTGTAGAAGCCGGGGGCCGTCTTCAGAAACACCTCCATCTCCGTCTCCAAACGCTTAATAATCCGTTCGTATTTAGGTGCCTTCATGCCTTGCTGTAAGTAGTCAACCGTCCAGGTGCTATTCGTTGGAACATGCCAGCGCTGATATCTTTTCGTAACTGCGCGAGTTTTGACTAACATAGCCCACGTTACTGCACGCCCAGTTCCTCGACCAGTCCCAGATGTCTTGCACGTAATTTTGAAACTCCTGTTCGGATATGACAATTTTTTCGTCCACGCTCATGTGCAGCATCTGGATCGACCGGTCGTAGGCAGCAGTGTGGTCCTCGGGGGCCACCAAGGCCACCAATTGCCGCAGCTCAAAAGGACTGCCCTTGCGCGCGGCATCCAACTGCTTATCCAGCGCTTCGATGGCTGCGGCCCGAAACGCCATCTGGGCTTCCAAAAAAACTGCACGATGCTCGGCCCTATTTTTGGCCAGCACTTCGAGCAGTTTGACTTTCTCTACCGTAATTTGTCTCATAGATGATCCTTCCAATAGGTTAACGAATTGACTCTCAACACTAGCGTCGTAATAGGCCTTAAGGTCCTGGTGGGCCTCAGCCCGCCACCGGGTGCGCAGCTTGCGCGTCCTGGCCCTCACCGGGGTCGAGGTCAGCTGCATCTTGAATTCGCTCGTCATACAGAGTAGAACGCGCAAAATCAGCCCAAAAGCCATTTTGGCGAGGATTGGAAACCGCGAAATGGCACGCGGTCGAAAAGCGCCTCTCAGCCCCTTCATTTCAGCAAGCTGAGCTTCGCCCAGGGCTCTCACGCCTTACCCCTGCGTCCGTCAATCCGAAACCGGGCGCAAAATCAGCCAAAGATCAGCCAAAGGTCAAAACATGCCGGATATAGGATTCCGCCGCATCTCAAGTTTCCAGTAAGCCTTCACGCATTTCAGAACGCGCTGCCACTCCGCCGGGCTTACCTCTGCTTCTTCGGCCATCTGTTCCGCGCTCATCATGGCCAAGGCCACCACGTCCCCGCTGTGGGTATGGGCCAGTAGACCCATCAACATGGCGACCAAGGCCTTGGTTGTCTCTGGCGAGCATCCCATGTCGATCTGAGTTGAACGGAGAGCAGCACCCCGATCCGAAAGCTGGGGCGATGCGCCACTCGTCAACGGGACTGGCAATAATTTGATCGTAGATTCCACAACGGTTTGCATCAGTTAAAAATTGGCATTGGCCGCGCTCGAAACTCCATTCCCCGTAAGGGCAGGGACCTTGCTTGCAGCAGAAGCCACAACCCACACAGGCCCTGGCTCCGGGAAAGATTGGCAGAGCTTCGTTCATTTAAACATTCCTTACCTGCCCCAAAATATCACCCACACTATCACCCACAATATCATCGCACCTGCGCCCCACCTGAATCCAGTCTCCAACACGGCCAACACCCTCAGCTGCCGCTTTATGGACCTAGGAATCTCTGGCACCCTTCTGCGCCCGCGCAGCATCGCCAGGCATCTTTCTTTCACCCTAGCGTTCATTCTTTAACACGGGCAACCTCGCCTCTAGCAAAGGCCAACGCCTCCCCCAGAGCAGTGTAAAATTCACTGGCCATGGCGATATCAACCGATCCGCAACACGACCAGCAGATCTCCACTGAATTGAGCTGAGGAGCATTGGAATGCTCCTTAGTCACAACGATAACCGCAGTGCTGTGCCCTCTGACCCAACGACCATCTCCAAACTCGGTGCTGTTTATCATAAAATTGTCCTTCACTAATCGATGATCTCTTTGACAGCCTGGCACCACGTAGCATGTGGGTGCCCAGCCAGCTCAACGGTGCCACAACAATTTCGGATCGCGATCGGTCCACACTGTGGGCATTCCCAGCCGGTGACGAACTTCTGCACCCCCACGCCGATGTCTATCTCTTCCGAAACTTCCTCGGCAAGGGCATTACAGATAGGGCACAACACGCTCATGTTTTGCGCTTTGGTCTGGTCATGAGGCAGCTCAAACACGTTACGTCTCGCCACCGCTCGCTTGTTCGCGGGTTGTTAGCCACGAACAGCTCCAGTTTGCACCGCGTCTCACCCCACGTAGGACAAGTTTTGTGCACCACCCTGCGGTCTATCGCCTGCCTCATTTCGCACCTCCCACCACCGCCAGCAGGTTGGTTCCGCGCCACACGAACACG